>Ga0302292_1000093_pt1 | contig 62438 bp, 56 predicted proteins | sample III_Fen_N2_1_FD_194553 | JGI IMG/M metagenome (GOLD analysis project Ga0302292, IMG submission 194553) | Peat permafrost microbial communities from Stordalen Mire near Abisko, Sweden - III_Fen_N2_1 | ecosystem: Environmental > Terrestrial > Soil > Wetlands > Permafrost | place: Sweden: Abisko...
ACCAAATCATTCTCATCATTTTTCAAGATGTATTTTACAACAGGATGCGCTGTTACCGCTTTAAGTGTCCCGAATGCTTTGGTTGTTACAATTGAATTACAATAGGTATCGAACACATAGCGATTGGTATAGTAAGTACGTTGATCGGTTACAGGGTAATACTCAATTTTGGTGATTCCACCCAATTGATCAACAAACTTGCTCAATAACAATCCTTTGTAGCCGTTCAACGGTTTGGTATCGTTGTAAACACTATCTGCACTTACAAATGGAGCGTATTCCAAGAATGTTGTCAGGTATTGAGTTGTATCTGATGTTGCAATAATTGGAATTTCACGAACTGCTTTGAGTAAAATGTGTACTTGTCGTGCGGTACTGGAATTGTTTTTATATTTTAAAGGAGCATTAGCAGTATAATCATAGTTTTCAAGCATTTGAGTACGTGTTGTGGTGTACTCCATTTTTTTCTTGGAAACCAATTTTAAGCCAGTATTCAGCGGATCATTGATTTCACCGTTTACATTATAGCATTCGACGCTCACCAACATATAGGGATTTTTGGTGTAGCGAATCAATTGGAATTCATCCAATTTTACAGATTCATCCAGTTTAGTTGGTTTGTTAGGATATAGGTACAAACTCTGATTATCATTCCACCAAAATTCAAAGGCATTACTCGCGGGAGCACCCGAACCGAAAAGCGGATCAAAAATGCTCACCATACTTTGATAGATTGGAACCATCATTCCCCAAGGTAGTCCAACACCAAAGTTGTTTCCGACTTCAGCAGCAGACTTGACAAGAATAGAATTGTTGCGTATGAAATACGCTGCTTTTGCAACAGGTGTATTATTGCTAACCAAATTAGGTGTTCCACTCGGAGACGAGGCGTAATTAATATCAGAATTGCCGGGTCCGATTTGAATGTTTAAGCCTCCAAACTTGGAAGGGACATTGGGCATGACAAAGAAATTGGAAGTTTGTTTAGATGACTCACTATAACTCATCGTCCATTTTAATGCCATATTGAAGGTTGAGTATAATGGTACTCCTCTGGTCTTTTGATAATTATCATTCGAATAATAAATCCCATTATTGGTGTTATTATTCAAATCAGTATAGCTTGTGTTGATATTCGATGATCCTGTCGGATTGTTCAAATTACCTGTTACAACAGCGATATCGATGGTTCCATTTCCAGTTTTCAGATCATCATTGGGTGGAATGGTTCGATTGATCTTGGTGCGAATTTCATAAATATCGCCCGGAATCATGTCATAAAATCCGGTAGCAATTCGTGGCGTTTCCAAAAAGCTATGGCTAAAAGGAATTAAACCTGATCCTCCCGTTGTACTTCTGATATAATCATTTCCTACCTTGTACGGATTATAAGGATCAACCCCCAAAGATATGGTTGCATTATTTATCTTAGAATGCTCATAACGTTTCCAATTAGCACCAAAATTACCTGTAATGCCATCTTGATACACCACACGGTAACTATACAAACTATCAAGCCTTCCACCATCGACATTCGTATTGTAGAATGGAATCAATTCTGGATTACTATTGATGATGGTTTTATTGGTTCCGTAGTTCAGCTTTAACAACTGTACCATGCTATTCACTGCGTGAGACTCGATACGTTTGAGTACAATGTCTGTATAAGCAGTAAAATCATTGTCTGCTGCAAAGGTTGTGTTTTGAAAAATAGTTGCTGCTGCTGTTTTGTATGCTGTTTGACTGAACTCTTTGAAGTAGTTGAACGCACCGAATTTATCATACACAAAAATGATATTTTGCTCTTTGATATTGCGGTTACTGATCTCGGTACAATACCAGAGGTTGTAGGATATTTTTGGTGAAATGCTGTTAGCAACAACTTCCGCTTTTGTTTGAGGGTATGTTCCGCCCAAAGTGGTTTCTGCGGTAGATGGACCTGGGTTTGAAGGATTATAGTACAAGACACGTTTATTAGCAGGAGCAGTTGCAGATTGCATCACCGTACTGAAAACATATTGCGTACCATCAGCAGTAATCACTTTCCAACTACCCAATTTGTAGCGCAATTCTACAGGTGACTCAAAAGAGTTTAATACAAATACAGCCGTTTGGTTATCGGCTACATCTATGTATTTGAAAATAGCTCGTCCGCTTGTAACGCCTGGAATATCTATGTAAGGAGAATACCAATAAAGATCGCCTTCTTTCAGGGCTTCGTTTCCTAGATTATCAAAGTTCATTCCGGCGCCAACAGAACCTTCTTCGTTACAATAAGTTTGACTGGAGAAGTTATTGAAGGCTTCCGTTTCAACCGAAACAGTAGGAATATTCAAGTTCCAACCTTCACCATAAGGAATTCCCGTTGCAATAGGAGGTGTAACACCAACCGTAAAACTACTGTTGTAATTGTAGGACAAGCTGTAAGACAAACCGCCCGGAGTGCTCACTGAACCCAACGGAATGGTAGCTCCATAACCACCTGAAAACAGGTTAACATCTCCTGAGAATCCTCCTGAACTTATTTTTGCGGGTTCGGAAACTTTGGGGGTTGATTCGGAGTTACTACGACCTCCTATGACTTGAGAAAACAAAACGGTGTTTACAAATAAGAAAACAGTGATTAGAGTGGCTCTCATAAATTGATTGTTTAAATTATTAAACGAGATAAATCTCTTGGTAGTATGAGTATCAAATCTTCGTTTGGTTGGAATCAGTGAATAAAAAATTGTGATCATTGGCTTGAAAGTGAATAGTTGTTTAATTTTTGACGAATTATTTTAAATTAAATTATTTCGTCAAAAGTAAAATATATAAAGCAATAGATGCATTTAGTTTTCATTGACATGAAAATTTAGAATATGAATAGTGAATGGTTTTAAATAATGTTTACTGAGCAAAATGGTAACCTACCAACCAAAGCGGACGCCTTTTGGCATTAGAAGCGGAATAGTGGGCTTTCAGAAAGCTATTTCGCAAAACTACAATCAAAATAATTGCTTTTTATCAGTATAAACCACAATTTTTTTATTGCGGAAAACCGCAAAAAAGAATTTCTGACACCCTTATATCTTCGAAGTTTAAAACTCGGTTTGATAAAGCTGTCTTTTTAGTATTTTAGTTCTACAATGGAAGTAGAAAAATTAATCGAATCATTCAAATCAGCCAACCAAAGTCTCAGGAAACGGGCGATTGCTATTGGCATACTCATGTTGATTGCGATTGCTCTCAAGTATAGTGAGCAAGTGAGATATGATCGTGTTGTTGCATTAATCGACTATGAATACAGTCTTGAAACCATTAGTAAACTCAGTGATTCGAATTTCAGAAATGCGATTAATGGTGATGGGCCACAATACTTTAGTGAATTCAATGTTGAAAATGCTGGTCGATATCGATTGTTTGATAAGGTTAAGGCGGATAATTATCAAAGGACTTTAGTCTCCCAAGCTATTGATGATATTGAACAAGAGTATGAAAGGCTAAATGAAGCCAAGTCAATTGGATTGTTCGGAATGACAATTCCATTGGAGCCAGTGATTTATCTATCCTTGATTTTTGTGTTGGTCATTTTTCATGATTTTGCTCAGATCATTATTTTGAGGAACCAAGTCTACAGACGCATTAGGAAAGTTAATACTCGCTCAGGAGAACTGGGTTTTGAGTTTTTCGGTTTTTACAATCATTCCAGAAGTCCGGGATCAACATTTTTGAGATTAGTTTCTTCGCTTATTACTTTCGTTTTGATTCTCTGTCCAATGGTGACTAGCTTTATGCTTTTGTATCTCAATCGTTCTAACAACTCCTTTTTATCGATCATTAATGTCATTTGTTTTGTAATAATCATAATCGACACAATCATCATCCTACATACTGAGAACACATTAAATTTTCGGTATTGGAGCAATCGCTATTTAGGTAAGCATAACTTGAGTTTGTCTCGTATGCGAAAAATTTGGCTGTTACCGATTCTCTTCATTCTTATACTAAACTTTAACCTAGGGATTGTCTTATTTAATTTCTATGGAAGTGTAGGAATCTATTTCTTTTTATATTGCCTGATTCCACCAATTCCATTATACATTTATCTGAACTTGACTTATCGTAAGCCGTCCAACAAAAACAGAATCATTCGTGCGGGGTTATTAATTCTAAATGTATTTTGGGTATATGTTGTGTTTAATCAGTTGATTGTGGTTGATGAATGGGAAATAAGAAACATCCAAATGATGGGAGGGATACTTCTTGGAGCTATTTTTGGCAGTATGGTGTTCGCGTTTGTTTACGGGCTGTTTTTTATGAGAATAAGCAAAAGAAAGTAGGAAAACAGTGGGTGTTAGGCTCAATAATAATGTCAAAGATTTTTTTAAACTATTATAAATGGATTATTCCGAAAGAAAAAAAGTTGCTCAAAGTCTTGTTACCGAAGATAAGTACCCTGATGCTCTTCGAGAATATGTTCTTTTGTTCAAAGAAGATCCAAAAGATGAAGAATGTTTAAACGCGATACTCTTCTTATTTGGTCGTATAGTTGATGGTAATTATGATTTTGAACCGACGACATCAGATGAGTTTGTAATGCGTGGCGTTTCCAAATTTTATCAAGGGGAATTTGAATCTTCAATCGAGGATTATAATCAAGCTCTTCTAATAGAACCGGATAATGATTATGCTCATAAATCAAAATCATTTAGCCTTCGATTTATTGGGCAATCTGATGAGGCAATTGTGGAATTAGAAGTTGCAATTTCTATTAATCCAGTTGGCGATTATTTTGACAATTTAGCGGAACTTTATGATCTTTTAGGCGAAACAAGACTAGCCTTTGAAAATTATCAAAAAGCCATAATTGCTTCGCCGGATGATTGTCGACTTTGGTACAATTTTGGGGTTCACCTAATGGAAAAACAAGATTTGAATGGTGCATTAGAGAAGTTCGACAAAGCAATCGAATTATGGCCATTGTATGATGATGCAATTCACAACAAAAACTGGATTATTCAGAATTCTTAGCGAGTAGTTTTATATTCTTCCGGTCTAGCCCAATTGTGCAAGAACCATAATCCTATACCCATTACAAATAGAATTATATAGGTAATAGCATTGTTAAGCTGTTGCATGGAAGGGTCGGTATAAACTAACCAGGCAAGTGCAGGAGGGAAGAACCAAACCATTACACGACGTTGAATATGCCAAAAGTAAAACCCCATCCACTTACCAACCGTTTCTTTTTCCACTGGATATTGATCCCCATAGAGTCTAGCTTGCACACTGCTTTCGTTAAAAAATATTGCTCGAGGTATCATTGAAAGGGAATTAAAAAGAAAAATAACGGAATCCCGAATTAATCGTAGTTTCTGTGGGTTCTTTTGGGATTCGTAGGCAATTTTCATTAGAATTATGCCTACTAAAATGTCTAACAACTTATCGATTAATGTGTCCATTATTAATTGAGATTATGGTTTGAAACAAAGGACTGCCTGTAAAGCAACAGACAGTCCTAGAACTTATTTAGTTAACAAAAACGATCTGCTCATTTTGATTTACTGAGATCCAAAAGACCTGCTTTTTGCAGAACAGTACGAACTCAACGATTACTTGAATACCCTGACGAATAAAACGTACCTCATTAAAAGTGAGTTGAGGGGTCAAAAATATTCCAGATTCATTCAAAATCTGTTTGTGATTAATGACACAATTTTGATTTGAAATCAATCTACAATACTGCATCAATCGTTTTAAATAGTCAGAGTAATAGAGTGGATCAACAGCTGTATAATTTGGTAAAAACAAATCAAGTGAACGAATTGGCTCTAATTCCAATTTAGAGAATAACGTTTCCAAAGTCACTAATTGGGCGAATCCTTTCTCAAAAGGGTTGCATATAAAATTTTCCATGGCTTTATTTTTTTGTTAATACCTGATTTTGAGGTTGGGACATTAGATCAAGATAAACCGCATATTTAAGTTCAAAACTTTTATCGAAAGCCGGATTTACTCCAAAAAGTATTGTAACTTTTACAATAAAAACAAGTACAATGGTGTTACTTATTATTTATTGCGTTAATAATGAACAAAATGGCGATTAATTTTTTGGTGTAAGAAGTATTATTTATTCATAAGCAGAGAGTTTTATTGAAGTAATTCTCTACTATTTGACAAAATGCGCGCACAATTATTCTGTAAATAATTGTATTGCAACTAGATAGACTTTTCTTATAATCTAAACATTATGCTTGAACAATGACAAATAGTATTCTATACAAATCGGAAGAAGGGTTCAGGCATAGTAGTTAAGTTCGCACCTTAACTACAAGCCGTCCGTTTTCGGGCGGCTTTCTTGTATAGAAAGTTGCTTTGAAAACGTAGAAAAATTATAGCGAAATGACTTTAAAGGTACAGTATTTCAAAATATTCTCCACTAAAAATTACAAACATAACAATGTTGAAATAAACTGTTTATACTAAGAATAGTAAACAGAGGAGCGATTACCTTTGCCCTCTTGAATTGTTATTTGAAATCCCCATACTCCTCCACCAACTTCCTATCCACATACCCTTGCAAATACTTATGTACCACACCATCTTTTCGAGATTCTACAATAATCGGATACACAAAACGATTGCCTTGTAATTGAGAAATTACCTGTTCTATCAATTCGGTTGTTTGATACTCCTCTCTCAGCTTTTGAAGTAACTGTTCCTTTTCGGTAATCGCTAACTCCTCTGCTGCTTTCTTTTCGTGATAGTTTTTTGATTGATCCTGTTTTTTCTTTTTAATGACTTCCGAGGTTTTGATCTCCCCTGAAAAGAAGCCATCTTTTAGGGCTTTGAGAAAAAATCCGCTCTTGTGTTTTACAGCAGTGTGTTTAAAATACTTGGTACAATAATCTAGCGTTTGCTGAATATATCCATCATCATAAAGCGATAAGATCTGCGATTGAAGAACAGTAACCGAAATACCAAAGGAAAGAATAGTTTGCTGTCGTTGTGGTCTGTCAGTTTCCGCAGTTTCCGTTGTAGAAGCTTCGATTACCTGTTTGCGATTGTTACTGTGAATGTAGAATATAATATTCTCCACTCTTCTGCCAAAGGTGAGTTCATCAAACTCAAACCGGATATCGGTGTGTTTTTTGAGTTCCTCTTGCGCTTTGAGCAGTATCCTTGATTTAAAATTGGCGTACTTGCGATATTTGTCGCTGACGCAAAGCATATCCTTCAACTCTTCAACTCCGACGGCTCTTTTACCGATTCCTTCGAACGATTTCAGGAATTCGTAAATACGAATGGAATGAGCAGAGTTAATCTTGAGAATGTTTTTGATGTCGTAGAGTAAGAACTTGTTTTTGAGTGAAAGCAAATAGGGTTTCAGCATTGGATTGAACGTTGCTTCCAAGACTCCTCTACCATCCACATTGTATTTAAAGGAAGATACGATGGCGGTTTTGAGTTCCTTTTTTTTGCCATCCTCCTCTATCGGAATGGTGATGATCTTTTTAAGCATGGAGGTGGTTAAATCGGAGATTTCTGCGTAGATATTTTTGTTGGTGATTCAAAAAGTATCAATGACCTGTTTGATCGGAATTTTATACGCTTCAAAATCCTCGTCTTGGTCTTTGATCATACTCACAATGAGCGTAAACAAACGTATTTCGATGAGCGAAAACGAGTAACGGGCTGTTACCAGATCATGTGCTTTCTTTATTTTAAGGTTGGTTGTAGTCATGTTGTTTGAAAACAATTTAAAAGCTACTCGCAAAGGCTACTGTAGTCGTTCCATGTTATACTTGGTATTTTCACCCTGTTTTTGTAGCCGATACGGTATTCCCTGAATTTGTAGCCCAATATCCCTGAAGGTGTTATACTTCACCCTGAATTTGTAGCCGTTGAACCCTTATTCTGTAGACCGACTACCCTGTTTTTGTAGCCGTTGACCCTGAATCCGTCGCCCGATTGTGCGAAAAGTCAGTTGCAAAGCCATTGATTTTGTGCTATAAGATTATAAGTCTTTAAAGAATATAACATCTTAAAACAGGATAATGATTAAAGGTTGTTGTCAGAGTATAAAAATCGCTTTAAAACAACCGTTAGAACCGCTATTTGAAAGCATCCCAACTTCCAACGGCTACAAAAACAGGGTGAACGATTAGAATTGCAATTTCCCAAGCGCAACCAATACTACAAATCAGATGAATAAAACCCCAAGTGCAATAGCGGTCACTCCAAAAGCTGTGGCTTTATTGGTCACTTTGATCATTTGCAGATACATGGTGTTGATCTGTGTTTTTGCTTCTTGTTGTTGGGTTAACAACACCGTTGATTGCTCTTTGTAGAAATCGACCATTTCTCATTTAGTAATCAATTGTTGCTCTTGTTCTTTGATCTTTACCATTAAATCAAACTGCTCTTCTTTCTTTTTGGAAGGTGCAGACTCCTCTGCTTTGGCTTGTGGTGTCTGTTCTTTTTTAGCGGGTTCTTCCTTGCGAATAGTTTTGTCCATTGCTCAAGCCATTCTTTCAAGGTCAGATTGCAGAATGAAACTGCGGTTTCCGCTTGCATCTCATTTGTTGATCATTTGGATACCGAGTTTATTCACCCGTTTGTAAAAGGTTGTTGAACTCACATTGAGTAGTTGCAAGGCTTCCGATTTTAGAATTTCCATCAATAATGGTTTAAAAGATAAATGCTAACGATTGGTTATCGCTGTGCAAAACACGACTACTCTCCTCTCTTTTGCTGATCAACTCCTCTTTTGGATCGGATGGTTGACAAGGACTTTGACAAGGGATTGTCAGAGGGTTGTGAAGCAGTTGTCAGGACATAATTCATGCACTTTCCAAAGTATAGATTTCAATTCAGCTTATTCAAGTCAATCTATTGATTTCCCCTTGACAATCCACTGATAATGGTTGTCAATGGTCTGTCAGCAGCTGTATAAAGTGCTGTCAATGGTTTACAAGGGATTGACAAGGTTCGTACATAGTGGTGATAAAGCACTGACAGGGGAGTGTAAATATTGGCTTTTTTAGTGTGTTTTTGGTTTGTCCGGGATTGATAGAGTAGTTAACAGTAGTGTATAAAGTGTTGTCAATCCATTGACAAGGGGCGATCAGTGGAGCAATAGTTGTTGAAACGGAGAAAATGACCAAAATGGAGAATTTATCGGCTACAAATTCAGGGTGACAGATTTTTACGGCTACAAAAACAGGGTAAAGAGCGTAGGCGATACCAAAACTTAAAAACAGAGGAGTCGTGACTTCTAAAAAATGATGATCGTAAAAAGGATTGCTGACTTCAAAAAACGAGCGATGAATTATCTAAGAGGGGAGTTTCTTATTTGGGTGTTGTTTAATATGAAAAATGGAATGAATCAGAATTGTATCCTGAGATTTGATTTGGTAGATGATCAGAAAAGGAAACTGATTTAATAACGCTTCCCTCAACGGATGACGTTTTTCAGGGTAGAGCAGTGGGAATAGTTCAATCAACTTAAGTGTTGAAGTCAATTGATCAGAAAAAACCAATCACAGGCCTTCTTCCTGTTCATCGTATCGTTCCTTGGCTTGTTCCCGTTCCAGTCTGGCATCGTCTAAAACAATTATGCTGTAACCAGTCATTTTTCTGCTTTCATTTTAAAACCTGCGACAACTTCATTGAGAGGTGTACCCGCTATGATTCCCATATCGTATTGCTTGCTTTGTTCCATGCATTTGTCGTAAAGTGAGTTGGGGATCATGCTTTCAGTATCCTGCTGGTTTTCGGGCAGATTAAGGATGATCTGAATGAGTTGTAGTTTATCATTCATGTGTATGAACGTAACTGGATAAAAGTTGATCACTTACAGTTTATACATTCTTTATCCAAATGCAAGTGGAATTTCCAAGGGAGGGGAGTGTGCGTGTAACATGGGTAAAACAGGAACTAAATCGGATAGTTGGCAACAAGCACCTCGGTTTTTCTTTTTCCTTGTCCGGCAGGAAGTCTGTTTCAGGCAGAGGAAGGTTTGAGAAAGGTTTTCACGTGCCGTTTGTGTTTTTTGATGAACGCATTGATTTCATCCGAAGGAAAACAACTCAAGAGAAACTTCCCCTGGATAGTGGCCAGTACCTCCAAATCACGCACAAAATCTTCACTGCCATAACCTGAGTAATGACCCTGATTAGTGTTGATGTACGGTGGATCGAGGTAGAAGAAAGCGTGTTTATGATCTCTTGAAGCGATGATTTTGTGTGCCTCGTTGTGTTCAATCTGTGTATGCTTGAGACGCTCACTTAATTCTTCGGCAAAGGCATCAATTTTTCTTTGAACCGTATGCGCACAATCCGTAGAATCATATCCCCGCGAACCAATTTTGTGAGCGAATCATTGATTGGTGACTACATAAAAAGCCCGTGCTCTGATCAGAGGAGCGTCCGCAAACAATTCAGGGGAGTGATACACAAAGAGTGCTTTTTTGTAGGTGGCTCTGCTGTGCAGGGTAGCAGTGATTTTAGTTTTTAAACGTTCAAAATCGTTTTTAAGAGCTGCATAGAAATTCACCACGTTCAGGTTCAGATCATTGATGATTTCACCTTGAGATGGTTCTTTAGCCCAATAAACCGCACCTCCGCCAAAGTAAGGTTCAACGTAGGTAAAGTGAGGTGGAATACGTGGCAGAATTTCTTTGAGCATGGATCGTTTTCCTCCGTAATAGGAAATGGGTGATTTGAGAATAGGTTTCATTTTGGTTTTTGTTTAGAGAATAAATTTTCAGTAAGAAAATAGCTCGGGCATAACCGAGCTATAACTTTGCGTAATACCGCAATAATGGATACAAGGATTAGATGCTAATCCGATTTGCCGTTTTGGTTATTGGGCGTTTCTTTTTTTACGACAGGAGTACCTGCGTTTTTTTTCTGTTCTTCACTTTGGTTTGCAGGTTTTCGAATATGAGCGAGCCGTTCTTCAACGGTCGGTCTAGTGGGTAGAGAAGAAACTTCTTTACTCCATTTTTCCGTTGCATAAGAAATGATATAAAGGTCATCTCCAATGAGTTTTAGTAACTCAGCGTTTTCCATCTCTACTAGGTTGTGTTCGGGTGGAACCTGACCGTTATAGATCTTATTGGTTATGATTTCAATGAGTTCCTTTCTTGAAAAGAACTTGAGGATTTCAGGACTGATCTCTCTATATTCGATCTCAGCCTTTGATCTTTCTTTAAACACAAATGAAAATATTTTCATCAGTGCTTGTCTGTTTTCGTTCATGATTGTTTGATTTTAAAGATTACTAATTCAGGTATTGATTCAGTTGTTTAGTCCGCTTTGTTATAGCTGAAGATGTGTTGTGGGTTAACCACCTCATAAATTTCAGTCACATTGTCTTTGTTTACCCATTCATTGCTTTTGTACGGTTTTAACCACAAATGAGTAACAATGCGATTCTCTATTTCTATCAATTCGCATTGCGGTAATTCTTTTTCACGATTGTATCCTTCGGGATCGTCTCTTGTGTAATTCATAATGACGACTTTCCCTTTTGATAGAATGTAGAATTCGACGGTCCAAACTGATGTAATCAATCGTTTAGTTGCTTTCATCTGTTGGAGTTTTTGGTGAGGGTCTGAATTGAATGTTGATAAACACCAAGCCGTCTAGTTCAGCAAGCCTGTCAAGGATTTTTTTCCATTTCTCAATGGGCTTGACAGGTGCATCCTTTAGTTGTGAATCGACGAACACCAGCACTTTGTAATCTGCATCTTCAACCGGATACGAGTTATCCTCAGTGATCGTAAAATCGTCTTCCGTTTTTCCGATAACGACATAATTGTAATTCTCACTGGGATTGGTCTGATTGAGTTGCAAAGAAAAGTCCAATGCTAATTTGAGCGAGTTTAATTTGATTTGTTCCATAATTTAATGTTTAGTTTGTTGCGTATTTCCCTTATGGATCATCAAGTAAAAAGTGGTTTTATATTGATCATCTTTTCTTGGGTTTAATAATTTGAATTTGGTAAATAACAAATACGGTTGAGCAGTCGCCAACAGGGATTATCTGCTCAATGATATTTTCATTGTCGTATATTGCGCCGAGCATAAAATTGATATACTCCTCAAAGTTTAAAGGTTCTTCTTTAAAATCTTCGAGGTATTCCTGATGACTTTGTGCAGTCAAAACCATTACTTGTCTTAAATAGTTTTGTCTCATTGTTTGGTTTTTAGTGATTTTCTACTTTCCATAGTTTTTGAATTTTAGAGTTCTTGGATGTTATAGATGTTTCCTTTTCACGGATTTTGTCTAGCACATCAGATGCTTCTTTGCGTGTTTCATAGAAAGGTTTAGGATCAGTATAAACCCAATCAAAATTTCCATCCTTATCGGCTATTGCAATGATGTAGATTGCTTCGGGTTTTGTTTTCATTTTGTTTACTCTGATTTTTCGCGGTTAAAACTATTTGAGCCAGCCTTCATAAGCTCTTTCAAAACCCACCCATTGCTCATTTTCATCGTACCCACGCGAGGCGAGTTCAAAACGGATGAGTTTTTCGAGTGGGATTTTGTACTTGAGCATAAACCGCAGAACTTCGCCATCAGTAGTTGAAAGCATTCCACGGATTTCTTCCCAATGTGACAGAGGATTCTTGTCCATTAACACAGAACTAATTTGATTGTAGTGCATTTGAGAATAGTCCATCGGAAAATCGAGCAGTTTTTTTCTGCGACGATTCTCCAATTCCACAATGTGGTACTCCTTGGTTTTTCTGTTTTGCTCTACACCATAGATTCTGTTTTCTATACGGTACTTAAAGGTCATCCAAAGAGCTATATCAATAGCGCGTTGTTTGGATGGATGACCAATCATAGCTTCATTTTCCATAATGCAGTGATTAAACAGGTAAAACTTGGAATTCGCCCTCTGTGTACTGTTCGGTAGATACAAGCAGCGAAACAGCTGACTTGGCTTGCCGTTCAGTGAAGTGATATTTTCCCATCACGGGTGTGATGTATTTATCCTTGATCTCCATTGCATTGGGGAAGATGCCGTATAGCGGATGTGATACGCCCGCTTTTTGGATCAAATTTTTGTAATTTCCGTGATCGTAATTGTCCCAATCTTCAATGGGCTTGTTCCCCAAATAATGAGTTTCGAGTCCCAATTGTGACAATGTTTTGCCCACACTTTTCGGTGTTGGTTTTAGGGTAACACTCAGTTCGTTTTCCAATTCTTCTATGAATTGACAAAGGATGTGATAATCATCGCCTATCAAGTCTAATAATTGAAGGTTGGACATCTCGTCGAGTTTTACGTCTTCGGGAATTGCGTTGAGGTATAACCGTTTGACGATCTCCTTTAATTCAGAAGCATCATAAATTTTTGCCCACACGGGGTTAATCTCCACCACTTTATCAAACTGCATTCTCACTTGCATTGATCTTAAAAAGTAGTGTACGATTAGACGTTGTTTTGCATTCATTTTGTTTTTGTTTTCGGGATAAATTATTCGATTGGTTCGCAGTGATTTTGAATCGTGTACAGCAGATGATCGTAGTCTTTGCTTTTGGCTTCTTCCAATACCAAATTGATTTCATCTTCTGTCCACTCTTCTTTTTTTGCTTGGATTTTAAATGCAGCCATGATGTTAAATGCATTTCCATCTACCCCTACTAGGTTGAGGTTGATTGTTTTGTTGACGAGTTTTTTCATTGTTGTGATTGTTAATTGTGTAATGAAGCGTTCTTAGTTTAGGTTCGTTTGTACTGTTTTTGTTGTTTGATTTGATGTTAAGTTTTTAGTGTAATTGATGTTCGTTTGACGGGTTGTTGATTGTGATGCTCTGTTTGCTTTTGATGTGATTGATTGTTGTTCAGATGATTTTTGATGGGGTTAGGGATAAAGGATTTTTTGTCGACGTGTTAGTAATAGGCATACGGGTGTGTGAGTGCAAGTGCTTTTGATTTTTTTGGCTTGACGCGATTTTTTTTGTAGCTTAGTGAAGCGTAAGCATGAAAGACATCCTATCGGGATGTTCTGGCACGGAAATATCGTTGCCAATCCTTGTAAACAGGGGGATGAATCAATTCCTTTGGAGGTTATCAAAAAGGTAGTTTAAAAGGTCATTAAACAGGTGTTTTTACTTGCTTGACATTTGCCTTCTCCACTCAATTTATGCAGTATTGGTCTTGCTTTACTCATTCCAATCCATAAGTTTAAAGTGCTTTTAATGGACTTCTTCCACCCTTGAATACAACTATTCTTGAATCCAAATTCTTTATCCGATGAAAGCGTATCTCAAAGCCTGGAACAAGCAATCACGCTTGTGGCAACTCACCGAAACCGAATTTTTTTGGGCAGGGGAATATCAATTGTGCGATTGTTCCGATGCCCGCGAATCGTATCTCCAACACCACACACACCATATTGACACCATTCTTGGGAAACTCTCACCCGGATCGCGTCAATTTTTGACTGTTTTGAAACAACGCTTTCTGACTTTCGAAGAATACGAGTTGTTACTGGAGAATCGCGTTTTTTCTAAACTTGCATCCCATCAATCTTCCTTTGCTCCACAGTATTGGGAACTCATTCAACAATCCAACCTCAAACTTTTACTTCCTTCATCCAACGATCATGAAACAAACTATTTGGCACTTCTTAAAAAGTGGCTTCCGCGAACTGCGACTTTCTTTTTTAGACACGAGCCCGTTCCGGTTCCTATGTCTGCGTTGCACAGGCATTTAATTATCACTGGAAGAACCGGTTCGGGCAAGTCTCAATTTCTGCAAACTTTATTTTATCAGTTACAATTTCAAACCCATCATACTCAACAAGCCTCGATGGTGTTTTTAGACCCGCACGGAGATATTTCCGAAAAACTCCTTTCACTGCGTTTGAATGGTCTCAAACCCGAACGTCTGTGGTACATTGATCCACAATGGGACACGCGCAAAGTTCCCTGCCTTAATCCTTTTTGGAACAAAGTAAAAGACCCGATTCTTGTTGATCTGTTGTCTCAGCAATGGGCAAAAGCGTTTAGTGAATTGATTCCCGAAGCGGGATTGAGTTTACAGATGGAGGTACTGCTCAGACCGTGCCTGGCTGTGATGTTTCAGAGAGGTGAGTGCGGGCTTTTTGATCTGCAGATTTTTATGGATGATGCTCAGAATGAACAGTGGGTAGCGTTGGGGAGAAAATCAAAGAATCCGGTGTTCCGTAATTTCTTTGAGCAGAGTTTCATGAACAAAAAGTATGCACCGACCAAACTGGCCATCTTCACCAGATTGCAAATGCTTCTCAATAATTATTCGTTCTATCAGATGTTTAATGGCAGAAGCACCATTGATCTCAAAAGGGGAATGCAAGAAGGAAAAATCATCTTGTTCAATCTCTCCAAAGGAAAGTTGGGAGAAGATACCTCCAAGGCATTGGCAAGATTTGTTTCGGCTACGCTCTTGAGTATTGCCTTGCAAAGAGCCAACGAAAAAGAAGGTTCAAGAAAACGTTGTTACCTCTTTGCCGATGAGTTCCACAACATGGCTTCAAGCAGTATGGAGACTGTTTTTTCCGAAGCCCGCAAATTCAACCTGCATCTTCTTGTTGGAACACAAACCATTGGTCAACTTCCTACTTCGCTCAAAAACATGGTGTTGAACAATACGGCTGTGAAGCTCGTAGGAATCAATGGACTCCCTGCACTCAAATCGCAAGCGGGAGATATTGGGGTAACGTTTTCGCAGTTGCAAAAATTACCGCCCTACCATTTTTACCTCAAGTACGATCATCACCCGGCATTAAAAATCAAGAGTGCAGACTTTATGCTCAAATCACCCAAAAGGTATTTTGCCAACCCGCAGGAAGTTGCCAAATTGAAAACGTATCTCTTAGATAAAAGTGGAATCTACAGAAGTCATGAAACCGATCCCGAACCAACATCTGGAAAGCAACCTACCACACAGGAAGAACTGAGCCTATCGAAGTTCAATCCTGATGATTTTACACCTCAATTCGGGTTGTAATACACACCATTTATTTACACACACAACTTATAAATGATGAAAGAACCACTCCATTTTCACCGCATTACACTCTGCCAAGATAAAGTGCTGCGTGCTTTGGCAACCTACAAGTTTCTCACAACCGGTCAGCTCTTGCTTTTAAAGATCATGACCGATCGTGCCAATATGAATAAACAGCTCGCTGAATTAAAGAACCGTTCTAGACCACTGATCGGGTCGATAACTTTTGGTGTGCACCCGACTTTTGGTAAGTTGGAAAGCATCCATTACCTCACCTCGTATGGCGTGTATTTACTCCTTGAATGCTATGGTGAACAGTTCGAGGTTAGATATCCCAAAGGAAGCAACCAAATCTTTCAGCAAGACTACTTTCATCGCATCAACCTGATCAATGTACAAATAGCACTTTATTCATGGGCATCCAAAAACGAGGTGAGTGTTGTGCTGTTCTGCACCTATTTTGATAAACTCTCAACGGGAAAAAGTAAAGGGTTCAGAGCAGAATCTGCTATTGAGATTCATGGCAATAATTACTTGATTGCCGATGGAGTTTGTCTGATCAGAACAAAGCGAAGAGAGGAGTTGTACGCTATTGAAATGTACAATGGTGATGACACCAACCGTGTGCACCAATCGTTGTTCGGGCATTTGCAAGCGTTAAAGAATGGTCAGCCAAGTCGCCAGTTTGGATTGGATTATGGTTCGCGCGTGTGCTGTGTGTTTGAAAAAGATACTTATAAACTCAAGGCAATGAAAAGAATCGCGGAAGATCCGCGTTTTGCTTCTTCAAAAGCACATTTTTTGTTTAAGTCGATGGAGGAAATGCAAGTGGAGGAGTTTTTTGATTGGTGGTTGTTTGATGGTGGGAAGGCGGGGATGTTTTAGAACAATATTGGTTCGATTTTTGCGTTATAATTATTCGTGCAATTTGGTGTTGATTTTGTGAAAAAGAGTCGTATTATAAAAAAAATAAAATTTCGAGCCGATTTTAGGCTAGATATCTATTTTTCTTATATTTAGCTCTTACTAAAATCATAACCATGATTGCTGAATATTTATCTCCTGTTGAAGTAGATGCCATGAAAAATATCAGGGAAATTTACAAAAACGATGATCTTTCTGAAAAGGATTTGATAAAGCTTTTAGAGTATCAGGAATATCTTGATATCTACTTAAAGAAAAATGATCCGGAGGACTTCTTCTATAATTCAAATTCACAACATGCTTCATTATTGATGTCAAAGTTATTTTCTCTAACAACCAATAAAATCAATATGGTCGTAGGGCGATTTGATGGTGTTGTCAGTGAGAAAGGTGCTTATTGTGATGAATTAAAAAAATGCCTTGATAGAGATGTTGAAGTAAAGGTTCTTGTTTTGGATAGTGACGTTAACAGAACTTCTAAAGCGTTAAACATTCTGCTTCAAGCGAGAAAAGAAGGCAAGAACGTCCGCATATTTCATGGAAACGAAAATACTAAATCAAAATTAATGGAGTGTTTTCCCAAATATGAGGGCAATGTTCATTTTTCCACTTTTGACGCAAACAAGTATAGGCTGGAAATTGTTCCAGAAACTTATGCTGCATTGGCATCTTTTAATGCACCTGAAGATACCTCTAAAATGATCGGGGTATTTGATTCACTCATCGAAATTTCTGGTAATTTGAAATAAGAGATGCTTTGTAATTTCACTTCCGTTTTTGAATTTTTGGGCGGTCTTGCTATTGCATTTGCAGGATTTAAGGATTTTCGAGTTCTATTTGTTCGATATGTACATCAATTGAATCCTTCATTAAAGGACGAAATAGCAGGTATTATCCGAGATGCAAACCGGACTGAATCAGCAGTAAAGGAATTTAAATCAAATGTTCAAGGTAATGAATTCGTAAGCAGTGCCGTCAAAAATGCGCTTGAGAACGAACGTAGAAAGCAACGTAAGATTAAGCGTTTTTTTTCACAAAATTCTTTTAAAGAACAGGAGCATGAAATTTTCATAATGAAGAGTATTTTCATTAAAGGCTGTGTACTGTCGACACTTTTTGCTTTCACTTTTTTGATATTGGCAGGAGTGGAAAATATCCAGTCTTCGAGTTTTTCAAATTTTTTGGCATTTTACTTTACGATTTTATTTTCGCTGATATGTATTGTCAGTTTAATTTATCCATTTTTAAATCTCAATAGTCGGATACGTCAGCTTACTTGTGGTAAGTATAATGATGGTGAGTCTGATAATGGGGTTATCTGGTCAGTCGTTTTGATTTGGTTCCTAGTGTTTTTATTAGTCGCTTTAGCGATATCCCTAGTAATATTCTTCTGTAACGGTGGCTATGTATTTTCTTATCCTTTTTGGATACTCATTCCACTTTCTTTTTTGACTAGTTTTCTCTCAGTGGCATCGTTATTCTACCGCTATTGGTACTATTTGCGGATAAAGAAGTTCATTATTGTTCGAAAAATAAGAAGTTACAACCGAGCGTTAAAGATTGCAAAATCGAATTTGAGAGAGTTTTAATAGTTAAGTCAGGTGATAATTCTCTATTTTTCAAAATAGAGGCATTCTCAACAAGAGTGGACCTTTTTACTTTTAATGAAGACTAAATCTGGAGAAATTCAAGTGAGATTTTTACCCGATACTCTTCTCAAACCTCACATCAACCAACTCCTTCAGTTCCACCCCTAGTGCCTGAGCGATATGTTGCAAGTACCAAATCGTTGCGTTGATGTTACCTGTTTCAACGCGTTGATACGATTGACGCTCTTTGCCACACCGATTTGCCACTTCTGATTGACTTAGACCTTTTTTAATCCGGATTTCACGGATGTTTTTTCCTACCATTTGGAGGAATTCTTTCTGCAACATATCCGTTTCTTCCATAGAAACGAAAATCGGGTCTTTTTACAACCAAAAAGGCAACTTATACGTTGCTTTTTTGGTTGTGTTTATTACTTTTGCTCTGAAGCCGAAAGGAGGTTTAAGTCCCTTATTCGGAGGTGATTAATCAAATTTAAATTTTTATGAAAAAGAAAATCATATGGGTAGCAATGATATGCGCCCTTGGGTCGTGTTACGGCCAACGATCATTTGAGCTATCCTACCATGGAGCAATGATCGATAGGATTCCAATTGGCAAATTAGAGTCTCCGAAAGTCTATGAATTGGGAATTGGATTGGGAGGAGACGGGGGAGCCAATCCGTATTGGGTTTTTAATGTCGGTCAAGGTCGGTTCAGCTACAACGACACGATATATGGGAAACAGAATTTCAAGGGGTTCGTTATTGGAGGGATAATGGGTTTTCGGCCATTTTCAAAGACGCATTGTATCCGGTTTCAACCACTCATTCAGGTGTATTTCAAGAAATCATTCGGCGGAAAATCAAAGAATGCAAACGGTGATCCGGAACCAATTCTTGCAGAAGGAGAAATCAACTCGAAACTATCCAAAATTGCCTATTTGGGTATCGGAACAGGTTTTGAGTTTTTCCCGACAGACAATTTTTCGATTTCTTCTATCCTTTCACTGGATCGTGTAAAATTCAATACAACGGGGGTAACTGCCGCCTGCCTCAATTTAAAGATCAAATATTACATCAGTTATTAATGCTAAAGCCAAACAAAATGAGAACATTCAGACTTATTTCATTCATCGTTTTTTGTGTATGTACAAGTGGTCAAACGCTTGCCAAAGATATAGCACGTTACTTTAACAATGCAACCACCAATTCCACTGATTTTATGAGTTCGTTTAGCTGTACGGACAAAGACCACCTGTCTGAAGGTGAGGTACGGCTATGGATTTCAAAAAACAAGTCCTACTTCTATCACCCAGATTCCGTGATTATAAAAGGTGAGGAACATTGGGTTTATGGAGCAAGGCATCAGATGATTACACAGGTGTATTTTGTAACAGCTGCGAATGGACCAAAACGTAAGAGCTATTTTGAAGGAGCTAAACGCGAAAAAGAAGAGCAACGCCTGGCTGAAATCAAACGGAGAGAGGATGCTGCACAAGCGGAAAAGAATCGATTAGATCAAATGAAAACCGGAATTGAAAACGGAACCTTCACTGGCAAAGGATATTATTATTACCCAATCGGTAAGTACGAGGGTGATTTCGTAAATGGGAAACGGGATGGCTATGGTATTCAATACTTCACCGATAAAGGCTCCACGATCACCATTGGTAAAGGTTCGTATTATGAGGGTTACTTTAAGAATGGGGTATTTCATGGGAAGGGCACTTATCGAGATACTTACGGCTATATTTACACTGGAGAGTACGTCAATGGTGAAAAGCAAGGTGAATTTGTTGTTTACTACAAAAAGGACCTTTTCAATGCCTATCAATGGAAAGCAGTCTTTGATCATGGTACTTTGATTTCAGAGGATTTACCCGATGCCCTGAAACCGACTGTTTCATGCGAAGATCAATACCTCGATGACTACAATTCGATTGATAAGTCAAAGATAAAGTACGGAGACATGAAGGATTATTACGGTGAGTTAAGACAGGATGTCAAGTTCCCTGATGGGATGAGTGGTTATTTGTTTTTGGACGGTTCCGCCTATTATATCTCGAACGGTGTTAGCTCCTACTATTACAAAGACTACGAATCAACTGTTCGAGCACTCTTTTTGTTTAAGAAATGTGGTGTTGCTCCTATTATTGGCAGAAAGTAAAAGTGTCATTCTGTCAGAGAAATTTACATGGCATATTATTCGCATAAGTAGTTGTCTAACAATTAACAACAGTTACTATGGCAAATGAAACAACAACACCGAAAAAGGAGAAATTGGAGAATGCTCCGAGCAAGAAAGAAGGACAAAAGTCGGGCGGAAAACGTTCTAATAATGATCCTAAACCGAAGAAAAAGTAATCGAAAGCCGAGTAGTGATACTCGGTTTTCATGATATAACCCAATCCGGATAGATGTCTTCCTCCACGATTTGCATGATAATAGGATCGAAGCTCTCTGGAATGAGAGAATAATTAGTTTGTAGCATGGTATCCATTTCAATTGCGGCTTGTTTTGCTTCCAACCTTAAATGCGGATGTCCTAGTGCAAGCTTGACATGATCTCCCTTGTGCAAATCTTGATCAACGGTAGGAATATTTTGATTAACCTCCTTTTGCCAATTGTGTAAAATTGTTCTGCAAACACCTGTTGTTTTATTGGGAAGCATTCGATATCCCCAAATAACATTTGTAATCAAATCTCGTGGCAAGCGATACCAATTTTTGATAATCAATCCACTCTCCTCAACCCATTGACAATTGAAGTGAAAGTTAATTCTGAATAGATTGGAATAGCTAACTATATATTGTTTGTTCGAGTAATCTTTTATATGATAATTCAAGATTATTTCTTCAATAACTTCCTTGACATAAGAGGGTAATGTTTTCTCATTTTCAAAAGCTTTCAGTGAGTTATAGACAAGATTCCAGTGCTTTGATTTCCATTCGTTTAACACAGAGGTAGCCACTTCTTTATTTTTTGCTAAACCTAAACAAAGACAGATAATTTGATAAGGGCTTTTCCCCCAATCCGGATCGCTCAAAACATTGTTGGAAAATTGCATTGTAATTTCATCTTCTGCATACCGGATGGCGTTGCAGATAATATGTTGAGGGATATTTTTCCAATCTAGGTCTTTCAAAACATTATTGGAAAATTCCGTTTTAATTTCATCTTCTGCATACCGGATGGCGTTGCAGATAATATCATGAGGTTTTTTTTTCCAATCTAAGTCTTTCAGAGTATTATTGGAAAATTGCATTGTAATTCCATCCTCTGCAAACCGCATAGCGTTACAAATGATTTCTTTTGGTATTTTTTTCCAATCTAGGTCTTTCAAAACGTTATTGGAAAATTCCGTTGTAATTTCATCCTCTGCAAGCCGGATGGTGTTGCAGATAATATCATGAGAGGTTTTTTTCCAGTCTAAGTCTTTCAGAGTATTATTGGAAAATTCCAATATAATTTCATCATCTGCATATCTTAAAGCGTTACAGATAATTTGATGGTGAGTTTTTTTCCAATCCAGATCACTCAGAATCGTATTGGAAAATTCCATTGTATATTCATCATCCGCTAATCGGAGGGCATCGCAGATAATTTGGTAATGAATTTCTCTCCAATCTAGATCGTTCAGAACATAATCGGAAAATTCTAGGATTGTTTCATCATCTGCAAACCGCATTGTATTACAGATAATCTGATGATGGGTTTTTTTCCAATCAGGATCATTAAGAATTTTATTAGAGTAAGATTGTGCAACTTGATTAGTTGCATAAGACAAACAAATATTAATGAGTTTATTAATTTTATTAATATCAGGAAGGTTCAATAAGTGTTCAATGTTATTTTGAATGTCACTTTTGTCACTATTAGATTTGAAGTATCCTTTCCAAAATACAGGAGAATAGATTCCTGCATCTAGATTTTTTTTGGCAAATAGCTCCCATTCGGCATTTGTTGGCTTTAACAGAACAATGTCAACAGTATAAGAATAATGATTGTTTTTTTTGTCGATCAGTTGATTGATAAACCCAAATTTATCTTCTCTATTTATGAATATCTGTTGATCGTGACGAAGCATAGTGCTTAAGAATAGGGATGCTGAATGATCATCACCAATTTCGGTAATGATTTCCAGCAGTTTTCTCTTTTCCTTATCGAGTAATAACTTAAGTTTACTTAAGCCTAATTCCGCAAGGATATCGTGATTAAATCGGATAAAATCCTTGTCGCTATGTTTCCCAACGTTATGGCTATTGTTGATATATATTTTGAGCTTACGTTGAAGTGGATCATCCGAATTCCAAGAAAAGCTACTGCTGAGTTCATTATTACCGTTGAAACGATTGGCGATTTCAAGGAAAGTATCGGTTGAAATGAAGATTTTATTTTTAGTGTAGATACATGCCCATTGTTGCAATATTTTTGCCAGCCCACTATTCTCGCATTCAATATCCTTGAAGTCACTTGCAATGATGTCCTCAAAGATTCTTTCAGGTTGACGGTTTGCAATTTCAACCTTGTTGGCACTTACTCTAGCGATTATAAATAGCAAAAGAAAAAGCGTAGAGTTATAAGCCGTTTTGTTTTCGAATAGTTGTTTAGCAACCGGCTTCCACTCGGGACATTCATTGAGAATTTCAGCAAGAATCTGCGGATTTTCTTCTGTTGTTAATTGAATATTCAAATCATTATTTAGAAATTGCTTGTATTCGTCACCTATTGTACGATCCCCAATAATAAACCTAACGTTATTTATCTCTCTAGAGTCTTTTAAGAATTTAGTTGCGTTTGGTATACCTCTTACCATCCGATACCAATCTTCGATGAAAACAAGGAAATTTATCTGTGAATTCTTAATCATTTCAAACTCATCAGCTATAAATCTATCAAGATCGGTCACCCATAATATTTGGAATTTCTGCTCACTGCAAAGATCTATTGCAAGTCTTTTCAGAAGAGTGCTTTTTCCTGCGCCTCCGTCACCGTGGAAAATTCCAGACACCTTTAATTCCACATAATATTCTTCTACAAAAAGGTTGGATAACTGGTTTTTAACTGATCGTTGGATAACTCCGTTTGGAAGCATTATGTCCTCGGAATAAATTTTCCTTAGAACATCATAGTTTTGAATGATTCCGTACCACTGACCGTCATTATCATACGAAGAAATGTAATAATCAGTTCTTGAGATTTTAGGACCGTTTTGGATCTTGTTTAAGAATGCTTCATTAATAGTGATCGTGCCAGGAATACTTATTTCAGTTTCATCACTAATTGATTCAGTCGAATCAATTAGTGATTGATCTTTTTGGGATATTATTGCCTTTTGATCCACATATCGACTGCGAAAATCTATCCAACCGCTGAAACCCAAAAAAACTGAAAAAAAATCATATGTTGTTTCATTTTTCCCATTAGGACTTTTAAGAAAACTATGTAGGGTTCTTATATCCGATAGCCGTAATTTCTTTATCATGCCGTCAATATCAATTCCTTGTTCAAAAAGACCTTTAAAATCCATAGATTTAAAGGTAATTGGGTCCAACTTTTTGCCTTCATGATCTCCTTGTTTTAACATGGAATTTAGATTCTTATTGAATATGATGTTGAGATCATCTTCCAAGATTTCTCTAATGTCAGGAAAGACTTCTAATTTCTTACGGACGGCATCACGCAATTCTTCTTGGATAGTGGGCATAGTGGTAAACATTCTTCTTGGGTTAGTTTAAAGTTAGAAAAAAAAACAAATTATTTTTTTCGCAGACTAAACACTTGAATGTTAGACACAGCAAAAGGTTCGTGAAATCATGTATCGATTATGTAAAGAGGATGTTTCAATCATGCAACAATCGTGATTTGCCCCACCAAGTCATCATCTTAATTTGGCTCCAGAACACGTTCAATTTAGGTTTTAAAAAAGAGTCGTCAGGTACCGACGACTCAATTGCAAGGCAGTTTTTTAGCGGAAACTGCAATGCGAAGCTAGAACACCCATTAACCAAAATGTTCTAACTCAATTCCCATAGTAACAATCCAAATTTGAAAAGCAAGGGAATTTAGTTGAATTTATGGTTACGGGATTTTGGAAACAAAATATAAAATTCATTAACCATGAAAACAAAATTCAAACCTCGTTTTTTGCAATTGCTTTACTCGAAATTTTTCGGAAAATCTTTGCAACAACCATTACAATCTGACAACGAAGTATCAACCATTGAAGGCTTCACGCCTACCGAGTTTATTTCGAACCTAAAATCCATTGAGTCGATTTATAGCCTCAGCTTCTACATCTCAGATACAGATTGTGATGATCAGCAAATTCCAAAGGAACAGTTTGAAGAATCTGTCAACAAACTTACCGTTTCAATTATCGATGCAATAGGAGGGCTTACTGTTCAAAATGCTACGGGATATTACAAAACCATTGAAGGTAAAACCATCACCGAACAGGTCAAAATCTTTTCCATGTACTTCTTCGACCCAAGTATTCCAATTCAGAAACTTGAATGCATTTTCAACAATTATTTTGAATATGCTCGATGGTCAAGGCAAGAAAGTGTTTTGATGTCAGTGGATAACCGAACTATGATCATTTACATCTGAGATTGCTATTAAACAAGTCAATCCGCAAGCCTTTTATCACCGATTTTTTCTTTCACTAAAGTTCGTTCTGAACAGGATTGACTAACAATGCTCCTCCTTGCCAGAGGGGGAGCTTTTTAAAACTTCAAAATCATTCATCATGGACTTACAAAACGAAATAGAACAACAACCCTCTTCGATTTGGTTTTTCCTCTCCGGAAACGAAAGAGAAATAATCGATTTGGTACGATTAACTCCCTCTGATAATCGCAAAATCGTCACAACGGGTATTTTATCACTAACAGTTGGTTTGATGAATGCGCTCATTATTGGATTGAACATCGAGAAATACGTGAACTACCCATTAATCTCGATTATTCTCGGAGTTATCACCTTTGCCTTTTTGATTCATTTTCACCGAATTTTCTTTATCTACTCACAGAAAAAAGCCAAGTCGAAAGGCGTAATCGCTGGATTTTACATCCTTCTTTATGCATTCATTTGCTTTGTTTTAGAGCCGAGGCTATTTCTATACTTTTTTCTCGATAGTGAGATCTCAAAAGTGGCCAAGGAACAGTCATCGCTACAAGTTGCTGAATCACTCATCAAGGTTTTAAATTCGCTTAATACCAATCAAACCAGGAGCGTCCAAAACTTACGGTTCTTGATCAGCTCTATTCTTTTTCTCTTCTCTCTTTTACCAATTACCTCACACCTCTTGTTTACAAGAAATCAGGATCAGAAAATTGATTCACAGCGTGACAAAATGCTCCAACAATTGCAGGAAAAACTCTTAGCCAAGAAAATCGAATACGCCAATCTCACACCTGTAGATCAGGACCCTAACGATCCTTTTATGGACACGACCTCCGAGGAAATGCTCAACCAGCGAAAAGAGCAGCTCTTGGCGGAAATCCTTCACATCCAACGCTCAATTAATGTTTTATGAACCCTTTAAACTCAAATATTATGAATCCAACTAACAATTCAAAAATATTGGTCCCTGTACCTTATTTCACTAAAGAAAAGATAATAGCAGAACAGAAAGTCCTTCAGCGCAGAATAGACGATGAAACCTCTGATTTAAAGAAGATGGTCACCCCAAATTGGAAAACGATAACCAATTCAGTTAACAAGCCGAGAATTTTCGCGTTCTATGAAAGCACCCTCATTCTGTTACATAACCGGCTCATTCAACTGCGATCAGAGTTCGATTATCAGGTAGTCGTATTAAAAGAAACCCGTTATAAGTTTTATCAGTTCATTCTAACCAGTGAAGCGTTTGAAGAATACGAAGAAACGAGGTTAAAAAACCAAGAGGTTTTTGAAAACAAAGAGACTTCGTCAACCCCAGCGGTTGAACAACCTATTGTTGTTCCTATTGAATTGTATTTAACACCTGCGGGAAGTGCACCTGATTACTATGTACTTGAAATGCAAGCAAGGCAGTGTCAAAAGTCATTCGGATCGGAATGGGGTCGCACCAACTTTCCGCAAAACAAGTTGGGGGAATCTGAAGTCTTGAGTTCGACTTTCGAGAAAGAATGCACCTCGTCCTTACATCAAGAATCAATCTTGGGCACGGTATCACGTTTTAAAGTTTGGTTGACCTATTTTATCGTATTTGTCGCTATGATCCCTGAATATCTAATCTACAGTGCTATCATTTCTTCCATATTTGAGTTTGATGGAATAAAATCGGCTATAAGTGGAACAGTGGTTCTATTGCTTGGAAAGGTAAATGCGATAATAATTTGGTCATCTGTGCGCGAATACTTGCGTAAACACTCCAGCGTATTCAGGTTGAAAGGATTTGCGCTCAACCGTTTTTTCCTTTTCATCTTCTGCATTTCCTTTGTGTACTGCTTTGCAATAGGTCTCTTATTCAAAAGCTATAAAGACGAACAGAAGTTGACCAAGAATTATGTGTTATTGCAACAAACCGTAAATCAAATAAAAGAAGAAATTGAGTTTGAAGGAAGCACTCCGGAACTTGAAGAACAACTGGCCGAAAATCGTCAGCAACTTGAAAAACTGAAAACTCAGCTATTTGATGATGACCAAACAGATTACTTGAAGCTCTTTACTATTGGTTTTTCTGGTGCGATAGTCCTTCTTGCATCCAGCGTATTATTTGCGGTGGCTATGCTCTTTGCAACGTCTTATCATTTGCGAAAAAAAGTAGAGCAGACGATTCGAAGAATAAGCAAAACAGAATCGAGATTCTACAGTCAACAGCATTTCATTCGCTTATTTAAAACCAAGGCATTTGGCATCTATGTCTTAAACGGCGAATTAGAATTTTTAAGGAGACAACTTCACAATGGTTCTCCCAAAGATGTTCTATTCGAAGTGCCTAAAAAGGAAACTCAATTACCCTTGCCGCTTGGGAACCCAATCCCAACATCACAAGATTAATAACTCGTTTAATTTTAAATCCAAATACCATGAAAACAAGTATCTGCAACATCCTGTTGCTCACATTAGGACTGAGTATGCTTTTTAGCTGTGAAATGAACTCAGAGGAGACATTGGAGACTCAAATGTCTTCCAAAAAAGTGCTCGTAGTTATCAAAGACCGATCAGGGTCAATTCAGGAAAGATCTTCCGACAAAGAAGAACAGCGCCAGTGGATGAAACGATATCTCCATGATCATTACGAACCTGAAACCGACTTGGTCTTACTTTACATTAACTCGTCTTCAAACAGTAGTATTAATAGCACCCGCTTTAACTGGAAATACTCCGACGAAAAACCAGCAGAGGAGTACCGTTCTGAAACAGATCAACTACTCGATGAAAGCAACAAAGAAAACAACAACCGTATCCAAGGGAAGAAACTACAATCGCTCCTATTGAAAAAGCTATTCGATGAATCTTCGGCAGCAGCAAGCAATCAAACCCAAATTTTGGCATTGATTCCACAGCTGGACCGGTTAACTAAAAGTTATCATTCTGTCTCCATTCTGATGATCTCTGACATGATTGAAGAAAGTAGCTTTCGTAATTTCTCATCTAATCCACCGACTTCAAAGTCGAATGCTGAATCAATGGCGGTTAAAGATGCTCAAAAGATCAGAACCTTGTTCCAACTAACAAACAATCCGCTTTCAAAAGTTCAATCGATTTCGGTATTGGTTCCTGCTCGGGTCAATCCTGAAAGCCTAACGATTGTACCCTATTATTTCGAGCAATTGTTTGCCGAATTCGGCTACAAAAGCGCCATTAGTTGGTCATCATTGTAAGAGTCCGGGATTCTTGCTAAAAGTGCCTGAATTCTGCCTTTTTCCGCCCAAAACCCTTTGTTTTTGCACCATTACTATATATGTTAGACATGAATTCATCCCACTCAAAAAACGGACAAAAAACACCGGACAAACTGACAAATTGTCCTGATTCTTTGTGGAATGGAATCGTGTCGAAATTACAAGAATTCGCACTCATCGAATACGAAATTTTAAAACATCAATGCAATGCAAAAAAACGTGATCATTTACACAAGGGTATCAACGGACGAACAGGCGGATAAAGGATTCTCACTTGCCCATCAAAAAGCGGTACTGGAGTTGTATTGTTCGCAAAAAGGTTATACCATACTAAAGCATTTTCAAGAAGATTATTCCGCGAAAAACTTTGAAGACAGACCTGAGTGGCGAAAACTTCTCGCTTATGTTAAGGCTAATAAACGTCAAATTGACTCTTTATTATTTACCAGGTGGGATCGTTTTTCAAGATCGACTGAATTGGGATACCGTGTCATTCGTGAATTTAAAGAAATTGGAATAGATATAAATGCAATCGAACAACCGCTTGACACGTCTCAGCCCGATTCCAAAGTAATGCTCGGGATTTACCTCATTCTACCCGAGGTCGAGAATGATAAAATTTCCATCCGTGTACGTGAAGGACTTCGAAGAGCAATGACAGAAGGATGCTTCACTGGAATTGCACCCATTGGTTATGTAAACTTTAGAAATGAAAATGGTAAATCAACTCTCGCACCTCATCCGGAGAAAGCAGCACTCATTGTTAAAGTATTCGAAGAATACGCATCGGGATTGTACTCGGCTGAAAATATTCGCAAGCGATACTATAACAAAGGGTTAAAAGTTAGTAGGAACACTATGCTCAATATTCTTAAGAACCCTGTTTATTGTGGGATGATTCCTATCAAAGAATATAAAAAGGAGGAAGCTACCATAAGGAAAGGACTGCATCCGGCGATTGTGGACCAAAAGACCTTTGACAAAGTACAACTCATTTTACGTGGGAAGTATGTTCAGGCTGTTCATACCATCAAAATAATTGATCAAATACTGCCTTTACGCGGGTTTCTTAAATGTACTGCTTGTAACAAAACAATGACCGGAAGTGGGTCGAAAGGTCGTAACGGTAAGCATCACTTTTACTACCATTGTAACCCACCATGTCGCACCCGATTTAAAGCCCTAGAAGTACATCAGGTTTTCTCATCACTCCTGAGTGAATTTGTACTACATGATGACTTTACTACGGCCTACAAGAAAGCCATCAATCAGGTTTTTAAAAGTCAGGAGGTGAACCGAGAAGTGGAATCCGACTCAATAAACAGAGAACTCAAAAAATTGACTACCCGACTAGATTCGATTAATGAAAAATACTTCGACGAATTGATCGATTTGAAGACATACAACACTATGAAACAAAAAACAGAATTTCAAATTGCAGATTTAAAGGCGCGTTTGGAAGAAATTGATCAAATGGAGGAAGATTTTGACACTAATATCAGAACACAAATTGGGTTTCTTCAGAAAATCGACGTAATGTACAACGATGCCAATACTTCCCTCAAAAAGAAAATTGTCTCAAGTCTTTTCCCTGAAAAACTAATTTTTGAGCAAACTCATTTTACCACACCAAAGATTGATCCCTATGCAAGCTATATTCTTTTGGGGGAGAGACCGCTGAGGTATTTGAAGGTGGGTTGAGAAATGTCAAGACAATCCGCATTTCATCTGTTGTCCATAAATCTTAAGCATCAAAGTAATTATAGTACAATTAATGCAGGACTTCCCAAAACCTCTCATCTATGCACAACAAGCATTGTGCAAAGCAGAGAAACGCTAGTTTCCAATTGGGTTAAAGTGAAATTCAAGTGATTTGCGGGTCAAATATTTTGACTTTACAGATCAAAAAAATCCGGTTATTTTTCCCGAATAGTTGATTTACGGAGAGAAAAACTCAACCTCCTCCAAATTGATCCTTACATAACCCTATCTCCTGCCCTGAGAATAACTATTGAGGTTTAATCACTTGACAATTAAGTAATTTTCATAAAGGGTGTGTAACGGTTCTATTCGGAATTGTGAACTACGCATTGACTGCGATCTTATTATCTCTGAGAAGGGCTTAAACTCCTCTCCTAGCATTATTTGATTGCTTTCAAAACTACCATAATGAATCGAGTAGAAAAAATGATTTTGTTGCTCATATTCGAATACATAGCCCTTTTCTTCATAGAGTGTTGCAACCTCTTGATTGGAGAATGTAGCGTAGTAAATATGATAGTTTCCGAGTTTTCCCAAAGATCTAAATTGATACGATATCAGACTAGAGTCTTCTGAGGAAAACACCAGTGTCTTTTCACATTCATCCGACAGAAACTTCAGTTCTATTGTTCCATTTATATCGTCAACTCTTTTGGTAGATTGAGTGTGATCAAAGCCGATTTTGTCAAAGTAAGACCCTCGAGTGAAAAGTGCATTTAAGAAATGTGAGAAATCAAATCTTGAAAAGGCAGGGAGTTTTGCAACTTCTATACTCACATTTTCCGGAAAAGAAAAACTGCTGCAATGACGGTTTGAATCAATAGGCGAAAACACTATTTTGTTTTTCTTCCCGGTCTGATCAACTTCAAAAGAAAGTGAATTTTCGATGGAACAATAAGCTGAATCTGTTCTCTGTTCTTGTAAATAGTTATAAAGAAACCAATTGGTGTTTTTGTAATGAAGTGTTCCGCTACGGATGTTACTTGCTAAATCAAATCGGTATTGCTCAATCACTGATTTAAAGAGATTCTCATTGGTAGTTGAAACGATTTCAACCTCTTCGATCTCCCGAACCAACGGTTGCAAATAGACGGTAGTATCACTTTGTAAGTTGTCAATTTTCAAAGAGTAAAACGATGGATGAACCAAAACATAACCGGCGGTTTTCGTTAACTGTACTCTCCCCTTTTCATATGTGAATTTTATGGCATTGGTTCGTGCATTGGTGCAAACTACATCGACTATTCCGATCGAGTCTGTTTGATTTAGAACCGTTAGTTTTACTTGAGCAGATGAATGAAAAACAGTTGCTATACAAATGATTAGAATAATGAGTTTAAATTTCATTCTATTGTTAAATAGTTGATTCTAAGATACTGACAATTTGGCACAATTTGTTAATGGAATGGTTATTGTCTCTTTTCTAAAAACAAACCTTATACTTCTATGAGTGAATCTATACTCCAAACCTTTCTTAATAAGCAGTTTATAAAAACTTCCGATGCAGGAAATATTGATAGCTTAAATAAGGCTGTTACAGCTTTAAAAAACAACCTTACAAAGAAAAGGCAACTCATCATTCCTTACACTCTCATTGCACTTGATCCACAGGTTTCTGAGGAAGATCCAAGTGTGGCAGAGGTCGAAAGTGTCATTATAAAAAATTGGCCAACTTTTAAAAATAGTACTTCCACAAAGGATAAACCGACAACCTATGTTAGAGTAGTTATTTTGCAAGCGCTTGCTGAAATAGCAAAGGATGAAACAATTGGTGCAATTATTTGGTTAACTGGCAGAAATGTTTTGGCATTTTACCAAACCCAAAAAGAAAGGGAGCCGATGATTACTTTATTAAAAGACATTGGATTCCGTTATGAGCGTGATAGCAGAAAGTATTGGAGCCTCAACGATTCAAGCATTAGTAGTTTTACAACACCAAAAAATATATCTCTAACCTATACTAAGTTCTCACCAATAGATAAAACTGAGTTAACTAATCATCTTTTAGCGGCAGCGGTACATAATGCTTGGGTGGAGCAAGCAGGGAAGGCTGAAAATCCTTACGTTAGCAATCAGGGAAACTGGCAATGGCCTAAGTTCTTTGCGGAGCGTGCTGGAAAAGGTTTAACAGAAATGTTTAATAAAGCATTTACAAGTCAGGAACAATCGCTGGCAACAGTTGCTGGCTCCTTGCAAAAAGAAGTAAATGAATACCTTGGTCAGTTTCAGGTTCATTTTGAGACAGTAGCAAAATCTCTTAATCTAAGCTCTGTCGCAGCAAACAAAAGAAACGATTTGCTTTGGTGGAAACAAACTATGTTTTCTCCTATTTTAAATGATACTTACAGAATACAAGATCCCATTCTTACAGCAATATCAATGACAGTTGATCTTTCAAACTTGGTAGGGTCAATGTATCCAGAAAGTGTAAATTATCTTTTGCGTGAAGCTTTACGTGATGTATATGGTGAATCTTCGAATGAAAAACAATCGTTTTCTGTATGGATAGAAAGCATTCTAAAATTAAGCGGCTCGCTAGGAGAAATCATCAATCCTTTTGAAAACAATGGTGCTGGCCGGAAATCTCTCGGATCAGCGGTTGCAAACGCGATACTTTCACATGATGGCAGCAAATTTTCTAAGGAAACAGGAATAGATTTAGGTCAGCAATTATCACTTGCGGATCTCGCTGTCTGGCTTTTTCATGATTTACAAGCTTTGAAAATTTCCACTCAAAGGTAATTAGGCATGAAAGCAAGATGCAGCGAAGCAGGATGTGATGCGCCAAAATCGTTATGTAAGCAATCCCTCAGTGCAGAATATCTGGACTGCCCGCACTGGACAAAGGGATTAGCAACAGATACCTCCATCGGCAAAAAGACCAATGCTGGGAACAAAGTAATTCCCTGGTCGGGAATGGAACTTACGCCAAACGACATTCATTTGTTATCGCACAGATCAACGCCACATGTTATTGGTATTCTTGGCGCAGCCAATGCGGGAAAAACTTCTTTTCTAGGTATGCTGTATACTCTGCTTTTCAATGGGCGTCGGTTCAACGAATGGAAATTTGCGGGAAGCTATACTTTAATTGCTTGGGAAGCGCAAGCCAAAGGTTTAAAGATCGGGAGTAATGGGAAAGTGTCTTTTCCAAAGGCCACCCCATCTGCTCCGGATTATTACAGTTTGTATCACTTGGCGTTGAAAAACGATCATCGGTTATACGACATCTTATTTGCAGATTCATCTGGTGAAGTATTTACAAAGTGGGCGTCAGATATTGATGATACAGAAGCTGACAATGCAAAATGGATTTATAATAATTCCGACACCTTTATTTTCTTTGTGGATTGTGAAGCGCTTATTGAGGGTCGTGGAAAGGTCGCAAATCGCATCTCTCAATTGGCAACGCAAGTAGCTACGGGACTAAATGGACGAACAATAGTTATTGTTTGGTCCAAAGCAGATAAAATTGATGAAATACCTCCTAAAATAAAAGAAGTTGTCACTGCGACTTTGGAGGATAGCTTTCCAAATGCCGCTTCATTCCTAATTAGCAATTTCTCGAAGGACAAGGACGATCCGCTTTGCTATGTAAATAATTTGGCTGCTACCGAAACCGCTTTAAACAGCTTAATGCAAGTACAATCTTTTGATATTTTGCCAAGGCTCCCAATTACAAATGATTTTTTTCTGAACTATCGTGGATAAAAAACAAATTAATAACAGTATCCTAATAATTGGAGCGCCTAATTCCGGCAAGTCGACTTTTTATGGACAATTATATGGTCGCATGCATGCAAAAAAGGGACGAATTCAACTCGCTAGTGCCCCCAAAAATATTACAGGGATAAAAAGAGCTTATGAGCGTCTTGCCGAAGGATTAGAAACGGAAGCAACCCCTGCAACCGACAATTTAGAGGTAATAATACCAGCGAAGTGGAATGACACAGAATTAGAATTGGTTTTTAAAGACTATGGTGGGGAGCAAGTCCGGGACATAATAAATCTGTTAGAATATGATAAAACGTGGCAACAAAGAACAATGGAAAATGATCGCTGGATATTATTTATTCGGCCAGGTGAAATCTATCATCATTACGACTTAAGTATTACGGGTTATGCAAAGATTGATTCGAGCCGTTCAGATGACGGAACTCACAATCAATTGTCCCACCAATATGGTTTTATTGAATTGATTCAAGCATTGTTACACGCTCGTGAAAAGGGAGTTAAATCAGATTTACACTCTCCAAAACTTGTAATTGCACTCACGTGTTGGGACGAACTAAAGACGAAGCACACTCCGCTTGAAATATTAAAAGAGAAATTACCATTATTTCATCAATTCATTGAAACGATTTGGTCCGAAGACAGCTATACGATTCTAGGTCTTTCGCCACAAGAATTCAGACTTGATACGCAAGAAGCCATAGACAAATATCTAGATGAACTGCCTCAGTCATTTGGTTATATCGTTAATCCTAATGGGCAACACGACAAGGATTTGACCAAACTAATTGAAATTACACTTCAACTATGATCGAGATTCATCAAGCTACATTTGGTGAAGGTAGTGATCGGGGCCATGCGTTGTTAAACTCTTCCTATCCCACGGACACAATTCCCAACCAAATATCTGGTTTTACAGATGTGACCGATAGACCACGCGAGGGAGATCTTTCACACCCAATTATTAGGGGTTTCCTGACGAAAGGACAATTTCTCCTAATAAAGTCTTTTCCGGATTCGTCAGGCAGACAAGGACGCGTATTTTCCCATGCGCTAATCATAAAAGAAGCAGATTATCTACAAATAGAAGATTTGTCCGAGCTTCTCCAATTCTTTCTTCCTACACTGGATAAAGAAGCAGAAATGATGGTGATTCCGTACAATAGTGGGTTGGCAAAAAAAATGAACGAGCCGACACAGGTAGAACTGTTAGCGATTGATGGTTTGATCAACCACCTGACTTATGACAATACGATTGTATGGCTTAGTGAGCAATATTATTGGCTTTGGATTGGCCGAATATGGAGACAGTTACCCGATCAAGTTAAACGTAATATCAAAATCGGAGCGGCATTCAATCCAGCAAAAGTTAATACTAGTTTATTAAATTTACTTTACTTGCCTGAGGATACAAAATACAACTGGCTCAAAGAAAAATTTCTGTTAGTTGACGAACGTAGCGAAGATATTCCATCTTCCCGATTAAACAAGTTTCTATTAGGTACACTGAAAAAAGACGATCCGTTGCCGAACTTACTCTCTGAACTTCAACCGGAAATCATAGAAATTGACGATTTACGTCTATTTGATCAGTATGCCGACGTGTATCACCATATTGAGAATAATCCCCTGATAAGGTCACTTTTGATGTTATCGGACCTTATTTCAAAGTATAATCCCGTTACTAATGTTTCGGCAGTGGGTAAACGGAAGATTCTCAATGCTATCAGCAAAGCAATAGAAAAAGCTACACCCGAAGAAATAGGTTTTTTGCAACATCAGACCTTGGTAGGATTTGAAGAAAAGGATGTTAAGAGAACCATAGACTTAACGCTAAAAACCTGGCTTGAAAATAACTTATTAAAGGAAAAGATTTCGATTGAAAAATCGAAAATTGCCGTCACAGCCTTAAGAGCAGAAAAGCAGAATTGGTGGCACATTCTTATTTCCCAATACATTGATGATTCATTCAAAAGTTGGAACTCTTCCTATAGCGACTTCCTATGGAATTGGATAAAAACTGATTTGAACGTCGCGGAGCAACTTATATCGGAATTACTTGATACTTGTGAAGCTGACTTGGTTGCCACTTTCCCCTCTCTTGATAAGCGTTCTAAAGAAGTAATCATTGAAATCGTACTTAAAAAGAAGTGGTTTCAGTTGTATGGAATTATTGCCATTGATCTTTATTCGCCGAAAGATGCTTTTTCAAAAGTATTAAGCAATATAAATTCTCAATCAATTGTCCATACCCTTGAAAGTATGGCATCCAAAATTACGAGCCAAAAATTGCTTTCAGTTGCCAGTGAACTAGGTGGTGAACAATTAATCAAAATTGCGGCAAAAAAAATCACAGAGAATCCTGGACTTAAAGGAGGGCTAAAAATAAAAACCAGCAACTCGCAGTTAATTTGGCTAGAATCATGGAAAATGGGGAGCGATCTTTGGACAGGAATTGCATTCCCTCAGAAAACCCTGTTTCAAATCATGGATCAAATATCTGAAGATGATCATTTCGATACATCTTTACTTCTAGCAATTAGCAACAGTGACTATAGTAGTTTAAAAGATTACAAAAAGCGAACTCTTATTTGGAATGTGCTTTCTGGAGAAACGAAAATGAATTTCCTTTCATCAACCTTGGCCGATTGTTTGCGATCCGTAGATTCAGATAATCTAAAGTTAAGTAACCTTGAAAAGCCATTAATTGACTGTTTGGATTCATCGCAAGTATTACAAAAAATCATGTGTGATTCCAGTTTGACAATCAAAATGAAACTTCAGCTTTTTTCTCACACTACTAAATGTAGTGAATATGAAGCCGAACTTTTATTGCAAAGTAATAAGTTGTCAAATTCTGAAGCAGAACAATTTGGAAAATTGGTATTGTCTAAAAGTTGGAAAGGGGTTGTGAGTACAATGTATAATTCCCGTCAATCGCGGAACGATTTTGAACCGGCTCTAAAGCAATGCTATCGTTTGCTCTCCATTTGGGAGCGATTGAATTTGAGTATCACTGGATTTGGTGCTGGGACCATTTCGGAAGACGAACAATGGGATATTCTATTTGAAAAAGCGATCACAAATTATCCCGATGGACCAAATCAAAATGGTCTTTGGGAAAACGCAGGTGGAAAACGATCTGAACTTCAAGTTAACGGATCAGGAAAACAAATTTGGAGGCATGCAGTAAACCATATTCGGGAAGGTGGACATCCCAAAAAAAAGAAGCTTCTTGCAAAAATGATAGAAGAATTCCCACATGATCAATCATTAAAACAACTAAACCAAATACTATGAAACCAATAGTGATATTAACGGCGCTCGAAGTGGAAAGAGTAGCAGTAGAAAAACATTTGACCAGCATTGATACAGTTTATCATCCAGGAACGGGCACGGATTATAAGAAAGGCACCTTTAAACTAAATAATGGTAACATTCTTGATATTATGGTGGGCCGAACCGATCAAACAAACGTTAATGCAGCCTTAGAAACAGAACGAGCGATCGAGCATTTCCAACCGGAATACATTTTCTTTGTTGGGGTAGCTGGAGGGTTAAAAGACGTTCACGTAGGTGATATTGTAATTGGAACCAGTGTTATTGGTTATGAAAGAGGTAAAGCTGAAGAAGATAATTTTAAACCTCGAGTACAGTTTGGTGCCTCTACTTATGCTTTGGAAAGATTAGCCGCAAACTATGCGACAAGTGATGAATGGAAACAGATCACAAATTCACTAGTAGAAACCGAGTTTAGCGAAGAAATAAAAGTACTTACAGGCACAATAGCCTCAGGTGAGAAAGTGGATGCTTCCCACGAAGCCGATCTCCATAAGTACATCAAACAAGTTGCAAGCCACGCACTTGCAATAGAAATGGAAGGCCTGGGATTTTTAGAAGTATGCCGTATGCACCCATCCATAAAAAGCTTGCTTTTGAGAGGGATTTCCGATCTTGTGAATGATAAAGAAAATATGGATGGTAAAGGCTCTCAACCATACGCATCCCAAAACGTATCTGAGTTTCTATTCGGATTACTAAATAACCTAGATTTTTCTAGGCCGGTTGAAGACAATCCCAAAAGTCAAATGATTGAAATCATGTGCAAACTTTACCCGGAAGGATTGAAAGATAAAGGAATATGGGTAAATGCAGGAGGCAATCTTGCAGTTATACAATTGTCTGCGACAGGAAAAGCTCAGTGGGTTGAAGCTGTAAATATCCTGTTTAAAGGCGGTGGAGGCACTACTCCAAAATCGCTAATGACGGCAGTTCTGGAGGACTTCAGCAATAACAAAGATGTCACTACTCTTCTTAATAAACTATGAAAACAGTTGACACAACTATAGCTGTTCTTACTAATTTTCAACATTAAAAACCACTATTTATGATTTATACTGTTCCGACAAAAAGAGGACTGGGAGTTGAGCTTTGGGGCACCTCTGATGACCTTAAAACACTCTACTCGGTTATAGGCAAATTTTGGAATCAAAACGAGTTTATAAATAAAGTTGGATTTGATAATCGAGATCTGCTAATCAGTGGGTTCTCGTATGAAATTCGCAAAGCCTATGATGAGTCAAGATTAAAAAGACAATACAATCATTTTTCATTAGATCCTACTCCATATTTTGGCACTAGACTGTCGTGGGTTCAAATTCTTTTTTCAATCACAGCACTAAGGTATAATATGCAGTATTCACAGGCCGATAAATTAGATGTTTCAATGTTTTTACAATTGGAGTATTGGCTTGAACGATCAATGGATAGTTTCGATGAAACTGGGGGAAGATTGCTCAAACCGTTTATAAATGGCGGCTTGTATTCTGGAAATCCAGCATTATACCAGTATATGAGACGAATCAACTTAGAATATGCATTGCTTAATGGTGGTAAAAAATCATATAGAAAACTACCTGATTTACTGATGAAAGGTGTTTTAAATAGCCCTCAATACCTCGCTTATATGAACGAATTGGAAATTGATGCCATTCGTTTAGGCGGAACAATATCAGAATTGGAGATAGACGATGATGAATTTGATTATGAGAGTTTAAAATGGTGATTTAAAACTCGTTAAGTAAACTTTTATTTTATCCTTTTGAAGGGGTATATAAAACTGTAGCCATTAATTGATGATTTTTAATATCTGGATATACCCGTATTAAAAACTCGGAATCATAATCTTCTTTTGTAAAAAAAACATTTGTTGCATCCTTGTTAGAGATTGCATCTAACTCATTATTAAGAAGGTTTTCTGCATATATAGAATTCGGACTATGATTATGGTCCTCTCCAACCACAACGAAATATGAACTCAATCTACCATTTGAGTTTAATGGGTTATATTTTTGATTAACAAATTCAATAGCTACATTCTTGGCTATAATTTCGTCTAAATTAGTTTGTTCCATAAAGCTTTCCAAGATTATTAAAATGATGTTGTTTAAAGATAGCAAAATCTATTAAAGTCAGAATTCAATTCCGACTTCCTTACACCAACTAACAATCTCTTTATATACTTCTTCATTGATGAAAACCGCCACATTACAATCATAGTTTTCAAACCCCCTTGAATGAACACCAACTAATTGAGCGCCTTCCTCAGTGTTAATCCAAACAGGAGATCCACTATTCCTTTTTACAGTGAATAAATCATAATATAAAGAAGAATCGAAGACTACTTGATTTTTTGTGCTGTCTGTCCGCATTTCAAATAGATCTTTATCACCCGGTGAGCCTGTAATGTGAATTTGAGAATCGATCAGACTAGTGGATGTCAATGGTTTGAATTGATAGCATCCTCCAACCTTCTTGTAAATACTGGAATCAGGCAAAATGATAATAGCAAAATCTCTACTTATATTAGAATTAATCCAATACCTAGAGTTGAAAAACTTAGTGTGATTTCTTTTTAATTTGATAGAAGTACTCGCCAAGTAATTCTTCGAATCGATTGATCCAAAATAAAGATCAATTTTTCTTGTCCCCTTAAAAACAAAAAATGGCATTCTTTTAATGAAAGGAAAGTATGCAATGTTATGTCCAGCAGTAATGATTACTCTTGGGTGAATTAATGCCCCTGATCCATAGTATGTCCCCCACCCTCGTTTCATTTCCATATAACAGGTATACGAATTAGGGTTGTTGTAATCAGTAATCCTGATGCGCTTGGTCGAGTCTGGAACACATTCCAAATTTTGAGTAAGCCCAATAATCGGAAGTATAGAAAATAGAATTGGTAAATATTGTTTCATGGTTTTCAAATAAGTTTCTGAAATGAAAGCTAATGAGCTCAAAATCAAAAAACAACCGTATAAATACGGTAATTTCATTGCGGAAAACCACATTTTTAGTTGGTTATAACAATTAAAAAACACTTTTAGAATATTGTATTCGATGGAAATTAATATTTTGGTAGTGAACAACTTAATTCATTATTCATGAGAACAATATTATTTATTTTCTTTTTCAATTTTCTATTTGTCTCAGGTCAAGATTCAATACCAATTTCCTATTCAGATTTAATTAAATTTTCTAGAAAGGCTGTTGATGAATCCATTAGCTCTGGTGACAGGATATCAATAGTAGTTTCTGAGGTTATCCTGCAAGAGTTTGAAAAAGAAAATCCAGGAAAAATACTAGAAATAAATTGTAGTATGGTAAACTTTGATGGCACTAAGAGAGATTTTTCCGTAGTTCATCGAGATCTTTTCGAAGCAAAGGAAGATGGTGCAAAACTGGATCAAGGATTTTTTATCCTTAGAGATGTTTCGCTGCTAGATGTTGAAAAACTCCAGTTTAAAATTGGCGTAAGGTCTATCAATCAAGAGCAATCTAAATTATTCAATATTATATCAAGTCTTCTAACCTCTGCAATTGAAAGCAATCCGGCCATTGCTTCTGTTAGAAGTTTATTGAAAACACAGGGAGAAGTAAAAGAAGAAATACCATACTTTAATGCAACTTACTATTTACCAACAAACTACATAAATTTCTATAAGATAAAAGAAGAACGATTAAATCTCCCATATCTGTTTTATAAGAAAGACAATCATATTGCTTTTAAGTCTGCGTCTAATATGGTACCAAAAAATAAACTAAAGAATATTTTTAACCATGTAATCGGTACAACTGTATTTGAAGACAAGGAAGAGATTGGGGGGATTATAACTTTAAAAGTCACGAAATCCACTCCAAAACCGTTACAAAAAACAGTTTATGATAAACTATACGAAGTTTTTAGAATAATCAAAAATTCTCAATTAGATAAACTTCAAAAGGCAATAGATGAAGCATACGCAACACTAGAGATTGTTTATTCTAATACTGAAGAAAAAAAATCATCTGCCTATGAAAATGCCACTTACTATCTGAGTTTAGCGAGTTGCTACTCCCTCTACCTTGATAAAGGAAATCCGAATTCTAAGCCTGAATTTTTGGAGAGGTTCCGAGCTTGGAACATAGAAAAAAATACTTACGTTGGTGCTGAAGATTATTCTTTCGTCCCAATTAAGGATTTTTATGTGTTATTCTCTGATGAGGACCCAAATTCGATTAGAGTAGTTAATTTTTTTGTGCCGAATAATTTACCCAATGATTTTATTTTTCAATCATTTTCTATGCAAAATGAAATGCACAACCTTTTTAAGAAGAACAGTACTCCAGAAGACATAAAAGGAATAACTGTTTTATTGGAAAAAAAGTCGTAGATCAGTTCGATGTCAGAAAAGCCAATCCCCCTCTAAAATCCACTTTTGGTTCGATCCTGTGTGCGACCGTTGAACAGAAAGATCAGCTGAAATACTGGTCTTTTTTCATTTCCTAAGCGTCGATTTAATTGAAAATTATGTACTTTAGTTCTACTACCTATCCACCCAAATAAAAGCAGTTCGAATTTTTTGAAGTCCATTCTCAAAAAAATGAAGAGTTAATATAACCATTTAATTAGCAATACTTCAAAGCATTAACAGGAAATAATAAATGACTAAAAGAGAAATTTCAAATTTAGAGTTGAAGATCAGACTTACTAAGGAGTACTTAAGAAATGGTGGGACCCAGCAAATTTATGATGCTGAATTACTAGATTTGCTCTCTATTGAATTCAATAAAGGTAAAGCAGATCCGAATACTGTTAGTTCAAGAGCAAACGCATTTATGTTGGCATTACTTGGGTCGCACATGATGCCTCCACCTTTTCATGCTGAACATATATCTGAATATGCATCGACATTACAAAAGGCGAATAATTTTGATCAAGAGAATATCGATACGGAAGAGCAATTTGATAAGATATATGACAAATACAAAGTAAAAGACGACACGCTTTTCAGAGGGCAAAGGGAAGCCAAATGGAGATTGTATAGTAAAATTCAAAGGCAATGGATAATTGAAAAATTATTTATTAGAGAAGAAAGTTATCAGAAATTAATTGAGAGGCTTGTTGAAACAGGTAAAACAAATTACAGTCCCCAAATTCAGGAACTTCTATCCGTTCAACATATTGACAGTGTAAATTCAATTTCTGTTTTGGGTTACTTACAACATCATGGCTGTCCAACCCCCTTACTTGACTGGACATACAAATTTCAAAACGCACTCTATTTCGCTTTAGACGGTGTTACACCTAATACCAAAACACTTGAAATTGAAGATTATTGCAGTGTTTACTTCATTGAAGAAAAACACTTTGAAGGGGGGAATTTGAGAACTATTATTAAAGAGGGGCTAGACACTATTGAGCAACCCGAACTTTTTAGATTAATTGCTCAAATCGCCAACGGAGATGAAGAAAAAAGAATTGCTATGGAAAAGAAATTTGCAGGAAGAAAACTCTTCGACCATAATCGAATTAGTGGTTCAGGCTTGATTTCATATATGACTAAGATTGAAAATTTGATAAACTTTCCAATTACATATTTCTGCGACAAAGATGCTAACTCAGGAATTTTATTTTCGTTGAACAATAGTAAAAATATATTGAATCAAGCTGGTGTATTTACATGGAATTCAGACCCTTCAAAACCACTTGAAATGGTAGGAGATGAGCAATTTCGCGAGGATAGAAGTGACGAAGATACGGATGGCTATAAATTCTGTAGTTGCTTCAATATCCACAAAAAACTATTAGATCATGCAAGAAAAAGATTAGAAGCCGATGGAATAACAACAGAGTTCATTTACCCGACTCCCGAATTAAGTACTTGGGAAGTTTTTGAAAAAAGCACTAGTCCCCGACCAGAAAAACTGCCTTAAATAATAAAAGCCTTTTGAACGACCACGCAATAATTTTCAAATCCACTATGGTACCAGCGGTTCGATGTCAGAAAGGTCATTTAACCTCTCTAAATCCCACTAAAAAGGCACTTTTGGTTCGATAATGTGTCAGAAGGGTGAGCGAAAAGAAAAGAGCGCATCATATCATGATAGCGCTTTTTTCTTTTACCTCGGGTCTCAAACTCACACTTTTGTATTTTGCTCTTTTCTTTCAGTGTGAGTATGGAGAGTGTGAGATTCTACTATAAACCAAGATAAGGTACCTTTGCTGGATTTACAACAAATCTTGATCTACGCATCCATTTCCATCAACTTGCAGAAGCACGAAAATTTACTGCTAAAGCGAATGATTGGGAGCTTTTTCTTGAAATATCGTGTGAATCGAAAGAACAGGGGTTGGCCATTGAGAAACATATCAAGAAAATGAAGAGTCGAGTTTACATAGAGAACTTGATCAAGTATCCTGAAATCATAGAAAAACTCAAGTTGAAATACCATTAATAGTCCCAATTAATAGTAAATTAACCTTTTGAAGTTTTGATTCATAATTTTCTAAATGGAATACACGCGCGAAAGCATATATGATGAAATTGGACGATATAATGCAACAGTAATTATTGGACTAAAATCAGATACCGAAGAATTTACAAAATACGGAAGTGAAATGATTGGGACGTTTTTGTATTCAAATAGAGAGAGAGTAGAAATGACTAAATCAAATGGCCAAAGCAAAACTCACGGTAAAATCCGGTTTAAATACAACGATGAAGATAAGGTCATAAAAGAGCACATCATTGAACTTCGCAGGTTTGGCATTTCAACAGAATCAATATCCAATCTCTTTTTCCTATATCCTCCTGAATCCAAAGATGCATTCATAGAAGAGGGAATAAAAGAAATTCCTAATGTAATAACAATTCCAAATCAAATAGATTCAACTAATAATCTCATCGGTTTAGTACTTGGTCTCTATAATAATAAGAGGAAAAAAGGATGGAGATTTCTTGATGAAGAGATTGCCGAGTTTATAGGATTGGTGCTTTTGAAAGTAGAGAATTGTGTTCAAGAACTTCTGGAAGAATATGAGATCGATGAAAAACCTCATCTAATAGATAGAATTGATTTTTACAATCTCCGAGCAAGATTCTGGTTGAAGAAGGATAAAATGAGTGTAGAAGACAAAAAAAGACTTAATGAAATTAGTTCAAAATATACTTGGGAAGTCTTCTGCCAGTTTAGAAATGAATTTCGTCTGGTGATGCCCAATGATATTGACTTCATGAGTAAATATCCAGAATTGGGAGCGTTCGCATATCTCCAAAGTATGAAATTTAAGCCTGAAAGACTAGTTGAAAGGCATACTGCAATTTGGTGGAATGCAACTAAGTTTGCTCATATTATGTTCCGACATGCGTTGGAGTTTGATAACGAAGAAGATAAAAGAGACAAAACCCGCTTTCAATACAAAATTCCCGAAGCAATTAGAATAATAAAGATCGTATGTGAAATGGTTTATGATGAATATATTGCAAATGGTTGTAAGGATTTCTATCTTAAGAGTTTCAGAGCCGTTGAATATAATGGCAATCATTACTGTTTAAGAATTGATTCAACTGGGTTACTTCATCAATTTTTTCCCTATAAAAAAGAAATCTAAGGCTGTATACAAATAGATCAATAAACACCTCACAATGAACATCTTTACTTTTTTCTTTCAGTCTGAGTACGAAGCGTGAAAGCAAGGGATTCTACTATAAACCAAGATCAAGTACTTTCACGAATATTCACTTCAAAAGCCGATGAGGTGCAAGAGCAACCTACCCTGCTGAGAATAATACCCACCCTTACAAATCAGGTATTTTTACGCTAAACACCATTGGATCGTCCCGCTAAATTTGTAGAGGCCTGTCATATCATTACACATGACCCAACATTCATTCTATACACAAGCTTATGCGAAATAATACGTTTCCAACTATATCCCGGAGCGAAAAAACGTTGGTAAATTCTGATCGTAACCGCTCAGTGAATCAAGATTTACCTATCTCCAACAATGGCGTTGATGTGCTGAAAGACGACCATTTCTCGGCGAATAAATATCAAGATCACATGAGATAAACATGGTGGAAGTTTCTTTCACCGTTCAAACCGCACAACAACTGCTTTTTAAATTGTTTTATCAAATACTCATTTCATATGCCTCCCTTGTCAAATTTACCTGCCAGCAACAATTACGAAGGAATGTTCGTAAACGCACTCAATTTCCCTCCGCTCGATTTTAATTTTTACCAAAAAAGACCACCTATCAGCGGCTATGACAATCTTGTTACTCCCCGACTGAAAGGTGCATTTCACTTTAGTAGTGACAACCAGCATGTGGTGGCAGCCAATGCCCAACTCTCGCAAAACACCTTGACAGAGCTCACGATTGAGTGCTGGGTAAAAGCAGATGAAAACGCTATATCAAACTGCGGAACTATTTGGCGATATTCAGATGAAAACAATGTTTTGTCACTATCCGACCCGGGTTGGCTAACGGTTCATTTTAATAACGCGACAATATCCCTGGACGTGTCCATCATGGACGGTATGTGGCACCACATTGCCATCGTTTGTCGAGAAAACGATAACCTGGAGCTCTACTTCGATACCGTGAAAATCTATTTTAGCCAGTTTTACAGTACCGCTATGCAGGGTTCCGGAACATTTGCAGTGGGTAATTATGGTAGCAGTAACACTTTCTGCGGATTGATTGGTCAGGTAAGATTCTGGAATCAGGCCCGTTCACATAGAGAGATCTTGGACAATTCAGGGCGCTACCTTAGCCCAGTGGAAATGAACAACCTGTGTCTCTACTGGAGTGATGAATTCGATATTTCTGCGTTGACCATCAACGATTCAAGCACACTTCGAACATTGGAAAATCAGGGAGTCTTCAACAATCCGCCTGCCACGCGGGATGTCTGGAATATTACGGATTACTATGGAGCGATTGCAGATGCCGATCACTTGCAGCCACATCCTGTAAATATGAGCGGAAATGCAAAGATTATTAATGATTTTTACTACAAAAACCTTTCGATCTCTAGAAATAACATCAACATAGAAGATTTCAACTCGATGACCGCAGAGTTTTGGTTAAAAGTGTCTCCCGTCTCAATGTCACTGAATGGAGCAGTACTTTTTGAACTTAGAAACTTAAATAACGGTTCAATTCTAATAACGAATCCCGACTCATTAACCATCTCATTCTCCGGAAATGAGGCAACTTCCTTCGATACAAATTTTTCTTTAATGGATGGAAAATGGCACCACTTAGCTTTATCTTGGGAATCAGGCGTATCGGTTACCTTTTACGTTGATTCAAACCCAATTCATCATGTTGACAACGCTAGTGGCTATACGCTCCCTAATGAGCAAACCACAGAAATCTACTCGTTGAATCTCATTAGGAGTGGCACAGGCATCTACTATAGCGAAGTTAGTGAGTTCCGCTTATATACATCAGCACGCACGCAGGAAGAAGTTTTCCGAGATGCTTCTTGCAGGATTGCAGGGCAGGTTGAAGACTTGCTTATTTACTGGCCTTTTTCCAGATCGATGACAAATCATACAGTGGAAGATTTTTCTGGAAATTCACTAAATGGTAGTATTACCAATGGAATATATTGGACGAACACAGAGCTATTCGGTTTACTGGCCAACGGATTTGCTGTAGCCCCTGCAATGAGCGGTTCTGAAGATGCCGGTAGCCCGGTTACTGCGTGGCAATACGGGCAAACAGACCTGACTTCCCTTGCTTCCGGTGGCACCCGCGTTTCCGGAGCTGTAGATGGGTTTCCGGATATCAGTATCGACCAGCTTGAACAAGCCTATTTGAATGCTCAAAACCATGGCTATTTTGATCCTGAAGTATTTCCGAACTGCTATTTCGCCAACACGTCTGACCGCACCGAAGCTCAGGCGAGCATTCAATTGCTGAATTTCGAAGATTTTTTATCGTATTGGATAAAAGGCAGAAGGCTCAATTTCTACAGGAATTTCGCCAATGAAATGGTTTATGAATTTATACCGTTACCGAAGGGCTATGGTCCTACGCTGCTATTGTTGTTTGATACGCGAATCTGTTCGTTCTACGGTGATATTGGTGGCGGACAAGTAGTGCGCACGTTTTCGCTCATGCCGGGCGAAAGTACGTATGTAAGCATGGAAACCTACAAAAAAAGTACCCAGCAGGAAGAAGACACCTCTTCTATTTTCGATTCCAACAACCAGAGCGCGCAGCAAGCATTCCAACAATCACTGAATACCGAAGCCGGAGTAGATACCGATCTTTCTGCTGCTCTCTCTTTTCACCTCTCTGGCGAAACAAAACTCCGCTGGGGTCTTGGAAACCTAGACCTTAAAGGCAGCGTCAAAGCATCTGTACAAGCAAAACTACAGACTCACCTGCAGGTTGTTTCTAACGCGATGAGTACACACAGCAACGAACGCTCGTCACAGCGCAATGTAACAGTCAATACGGATTATACCGTCACTACCGAATCGGGTTCCAATACAGCAATTACCCGGGAGTTCAAAAACATCAATAACGGTACAACATTGAACATCTTATTCAAGCAAATGAACCAACAATTCGTGGTACAGCACATGCTTACGAATATTCGCGTCGGTTACTTTGATCCTGCTCCCGGATCTTACAGAACCGTGCAATTGTCACAACTAGACGATTTACTGGATCAAGTACTCATCGATAATGCCGATCTCAAAATGGCTCACAAAGAACGGATTATCTCGGCAGCTTATGCAGCAGCTTCTATGGGAATAGCCAGTAATAACACGGGAACATTCCTGCAACAACGCACCATAGGGTTGGGCGAAGTGAGCAACATTGAGGTGAATGAAGAAGGCTTGCCCATTGTACATGACAACCTGGAATATTTTATCAACCCGGCATCTACCTCCTCCTTCACGATTGCAGGCGAAAATGTCAGTGCTACGGGAGTGGTGCTATCCACCGATTATTTCACCATGCGTACAGACAATATCGTTGCCGATCTGGAATTGGGAGAATACTCAGGGCTCGATACCTACGGTGAAGCATTGCGGGAAGGAGCAGTGATAAGGGAAGAAGTACTGAACGACAGTGTAGAAGTAGCCAACCGCCAAACAGTTGCTGCATTGACGATTTTAGAAAATGCAAAAGAATCGGGTATGAGCACCGATGAACTGGGCGAACTGTATCGACAACTGTTTCTGGTAAAACCAGATATACTCACTGAAATCTACAAGCAGGAACCCACCACAAGTGCAGTCAACCCCTAACAACAGAACTCTTCCATTTACAAACGATTCAAAATCTTACAGCAGACCATGAGCACAATTGCCAATTTACCGACTCCGAACAGTTATGAAGGCATGTTTATCAATGCCTTTAACTTTCCACCCGAAGACTTTAGCTTTTACCAGTCCAAACCCGGTTTGTCTGACTATAACGGAGGTGATAACAGCCGTTTGCGTGGGGCATTCATGTTCAAAGAGGAACACGATTGCGTTATTAACGATTGTGTTTCGCTCAACGAAGGTAACGATCTCACCGAAATCACATTCGAATTCTGGGTAAAGGCTGACACGGAAAAAAGCCGTTCCAACCAGATGCTAATGGCCTATAAAGAGAATTCGGTAGGCCAAGAATACCTTTCCATATCCAATCCGATGAACCTAAAGTTGAGCGCAGCTGGGGGTCTTTTTCAACAACAAACGAACTGTAGCCTTATGGATGGTGAGTGGCACCATTTAGCCATAGTTATTGGCGAGTCTATCGGTATGAAATTCTATTTTGACACATTGGAAATCCCATTGGATTACCATTCACCTTACATTCCTTTCCCCGATGAAGGTTTTTTCATTATCGGCAACAACGAAGAAAACACGTCTGTCTACTTTGAATATGGTATGATCGGTCAAGCGCGCATCTGGAACGAAGCCAGATCACTGGCAGACATCATTGCTTGTGCAGGGCGTTACCTATCCGGAGAGGCATTCCCTACATTGCGCCTTTACTGGAGTGATGCCTTCAACAATTCAACCTTAATAATGGCCGATTCTAGTGCCGGACCTAACAATAACGGAACCCTCTGTCGTGACGAAACATCAAGTCAAAATATTGGCTTATGGAATAACGCTGAATACTATGGCGGCCTCAACCAAAATAACCTCGTTACGCGCGCCTACACCAACCTGAGCGGCAACGCAGAATTGCAAAACGGGACTTCCCAATACATCTATGCGGCACTTAAAAACGACATTTCCGAAGTAGACAGCATCTCAATTGAGTGTTGGATACGATTTGATGGGGAAACAACTTCCAGCCAGCGGATATTCAGTCTTTATGATACGACTACAAAGGAATTAATATTCGAAATCAAAAACCCTCAGTCGATTAAAATTAAACTGGTATTAGACCCCGATAACAGCGTGAATTTTACATCCGACGCTTCACTATCCGACGGGCATTGGCATCATGTAGCGCTTACCTGGGTTTCCGGATCATTGCCGCAATTGTACCTAGACGGCGAACAGAAAACCGTCACTTCCACTGCAACTGATTATACTTGGAGAAACTCCGAAACCTCTCGCTGGAACATCATGCTCGGGGGCAACTATTCGGCATCCAAAACGCTAAATGGAGGCATTAGCGAATTCCGTTTCTGGAAATCGATTCGCAGTCAGGATGATATTATCCTTGATGCCAGCTACAGGTTACGGAACACACCGGAAGATTTATTGGTCTACTGGTCTTTTGCCCGCTCATTCACAGGTAATCGTGCCGCAGAAGATTTATCCAGTTATTACAACAATGGATTTATCAACGGTGGCCCCACCTGGAGCAACACGCAGGTATTCGGTTTGCTTTCTCAGGGATTCCCTGTAGCTCTCCCTATTTCGGCTTCAGCAACTGCAGGCACACCTGCTGCAGGTTGGGATTACGGTCAGCTGGATGTAACTTCAATTGTATCAGGCGGAACGATGGTTGACGGCGCAACAACAGGTTTTCCAAGAATTAGTGTGGATCTGCTGCGACAAGCCTTTACGGATGCCCACGATACCGGGTATTTTGATCCGATGGTGTTCCCGAATGTTTACTTTGCGAATGCAACCGACAACGACGATGCTCAAGTGGCCATCTTTGGACTCACATTTGAAGCGTTTCTGTCTTATTGGATCAGCGGACGAAGAATCAGTTTTTACCGCGGGCTCAACGATGTAATGACTTACGATTTTATTCCCGTTCCTCAGAATATTGGACCTACGCTGTTGCTACTGTTGGACACACGGGTAACCTGTTACTATGGAGATGTAGGCGAAGGTCAGGTGGTACGTACTTTCTCGCTCATGCCGGGTGAAAAAACGTATGCTAGCATCAATACTTACAAAAAGAATACGCAGCAAGAATCAGACACTTCCTCTATTTTCGATTCCGACAATACGAGCGCCAAAGAGTCGTTCGAAAATTCGCTCCAAATGGAAGCCGGAATCAAGGGCAGTTTGTCTGCTGCACTCGATTTCCACTTGTCGGCAGAAACCAAAATGAGATGGGGAGAAGGGAACGCGGATGTCAAAGCAAGTGTTAAGGCTGAGATACAAGGCAGCATTCAGGGTCATTTACAGGCTGTTTCAAATGCGCTTCACAAGCATGCATCCGATCGGTCTTCTCAGCGAAACGTAGATATCAACACAGCATATACGGAGACATCTGAAGCGGGTTCCAACACATCTATCACAAGGGAATTTATGAATATTAACAACAGTAAAACCCTGAATGTGATCTTCACACAAATGAATCAGCAATTTGTGATACAACACATGCTCACCAATATCCGGATAGGTTATTTCGATCCTGCACCCGGTTCCTACAGAGCAGTACAACTGTCGCAACTAGACAATTTGCTCGATCAGGTATTGGTCTCTAATGCCGATACGAAACAGAATTACAAAAACACGATTGTGGATGCGGCTTACATGGCTGCTTCAATGGGTATCGCCAACTACAACATCAACAATTTTATCCAACAGCGGGATAAAACTTCAGGAGTTGTCAGCGCGATCCCAACTCTAGACGGTCCGTCCAACACAGGCTATCCTGATGTGAGTGCCGACAAAGAGTATTTCATCAACCCAGCAGCCACTTCTTCATTCATCATTGCAGGCACTACAACAGCTGCACAGGGAGTGGTACTGTCTACGGACTATTTAACCTTACGAACCGACAACGTAGTAGCTGATCTGAAGCTGGGGCTAAACTCCGGGTTGGACCAATATGCCCAACGACTACAGGAAGAAGCCGTTAGAAGAGAGCAGTTGGAAAACGCCCGCATTTCCGCAGAAAACAGTAGGGTGTCTGTTGGGTTGGATATCATTGATCAAGCAATAAGCGAAGGAAAAACCCCGCAGGAGCTAGCAGCGTTGTACCGAAGCCTGATGATTAACCCGGAAACAACCAAGAAAATAGTGCATATCAATGAAAGCACTGAAACGAGATCAAACATGAGATAAGAACCGGAAATGACAGAAATAAAGACATCATGAGAAAGCCCGAAAAAGGTCGTTTGAAACCAATTGAGGAAATCAAAAATCCATTGTACACGTCGGCTCTGAATACCAGTGCAACGAATTTTGAAGAAATCCTTAATGGTGGCGTATTAGCAAACCTATTCGGAGAAAACGCCATTGATTACCCTGATAGTGATGATTCTGATAATATGGATGAGGAGTATGAGGAGGGGGAACAAGAGGAGGAAGATGATGAAATTGAAGATGATGAAATTTTCGATAAACCTCTAACAGGTAAACGGAAACATGGAGGTCGCACAACTGTCAATCCGGCTAAAAGAAAGAAACCAAACAACGAAAATAAGACCGTAATTAGTTCGCATGGACCGAGCATTTCTATAATTACTTGGAATATCGAAAAGTTTGGTAAATCAACTAATAAAGTTGTTTTACGTAAAAAATCGGAAACGATAGGAAGGATACTAGACCAGTTACAACCCATGATAATGGCCATGCAGGAGGTCACCAATGCTCAACTACTGATTGATGGAGACAATCAAGTGGGGCTCTCAGGGTTGAAACAAATAGATGTGTTAAACTCTTATTGGATGGATGTATTGTACCCATTCCGTTTTCAAAGTGGTATCAAATCACTATTAGCTGTACTTACCAATTCCGAACTAAAAAATGGAGTACTGACTAAAGAAAAAATCAAAAATTTGCATGATCAATTAAAGAGCATAGAAAATGATACCATTGAAGAATTAATTATCCTGATCAACTTAACAGTTACTAAATTTTCGAAAATGAGATCGTTGAAAAGTATTAAATTCAATGACATTTTGGACGATTTCATTACGCTGCTTAAGACTGAAGATCAGTCTGAATTAACTAAACAAAAATTTAAAGGGTTTAAAACTAGATCTAAAAAAGCCTACTTTAAAGAATACCTCTCCTATTCTGTTGACCAAATAAAGCAATTTCACGAAAAGTTCAATAAAGAAGATCGGAAGGAAACACTCAAAGACATCATCGGCATGTTGTTTAAAGAAGAAACAGAATTCTTCGAAGATTCCCTCGAAAAAGTCATGAAGCCGTATGACAAAACGTATAACGCCGAAGAAGAAAAACGTTTCCTTAACATGCTCATGGAAATGGAATTCGACTTGAACCAAAAATTACTCTTGAAAGACAAATACGAGCTTTCTTCCGAATATGCCATGCTAAAAGGTCCGCGTTTCATTGCCGGTGTTGAACTGGATACAATGTCAGACTTTTACCCGGTTTTCTACAACAAGGCGGTTATCCACTCACCTCCCGAGCTATCTGTCTATGACCTTGAAAACGGAGAAATGAAAACCCTTAATTATCATGAATATCAACATACTTTCCGGTATGGCGAAGTCGCACAGGAGCAAGTAGATACTGTGATTAAAAAACTAGAAAAAGAGCTGGAGCAATTGGAAACTAAATTGGAAAAAAACGAAACCAGCTTAGATGAGGTAAATGAAAAATTGAATGATCGGCTGAAGAGAGAGCTAAGCACCGTGGTGCAAATCCACAAAAATCTTCTTAAACGGCAAGAAAAACTAGCTAAACAAAATGTAATCTTAAAAAACGAAGTAGATGCAATGACCTCCAGACTTCAATTAAAAGAGGATTTAGTAACTGAAACAGCAACCCACGAAGTAACTAAGAAAATAGAGGTAAGAGAAAGAGTCAACAGTAATCTTGTTGAGCCTATAAAAATCAACCGCAAATTGGTGTTATGGAAATTCAAGATCCCCGTCAATCGATACTACCTGCGACCGGAAACTTCCAGCTTTCCTTCAGGATCAAGGAACTATCTAAACTACACCGAACTGTATGTTGGAGTAGTACACACTTCACCATCGCTGGATATTAAAAAAGAAATAAAAGCCATCATGAATGGTGCGAAAAAGCTTAGTGAAGAAACCTCTATTCCCATCCTATTAAGCGGTGATTGGTATATGCAAAAGAAAATGAAAACCGAATTCAATCAGATGAAAGCTGGAGAAAATTCCGATTGGGTTCTGATTGCACCAGACAATAACACCAATATACCGGGACTGGGTAAAGAAGGTCAGATTGCTGATCATTTTATGGGTAAGAAAGGAGACATTGAAGAAGTAAATGTTCGTTCCCTACCACCACCGGCTTACACACGAGGACTAGGCAATGAAATCCAAGATGAATGGCTCAGGCATTACGATATAAATGTGTACAATCAGTGGCGTAATATTACCGTAGACCATACTCCGGTATATAGTCTCGTTAATATCATTTTTAAAAACATCATCGGTAACTTAGAAAACATGAAAATCACAGAAATTGCAGGTCAATTTAACAAAGGCAAAAATTTCGGACAATATGAAGTTCTTCAGGAATATGTGACCAAACATGATATCGGAACATCTGTTATTAAGGGTGGTAATTCGAATCAACAGGAACTCGGCACAAATGAAAACATCGTTATGACAAGTACCATCGCTCAGGAAGTATCCCCGCAATTAAACGGATATCCTTTGATTAAGTTGAATACCCGTGAACTTGCTTACACCCAATTGTTAACAGGACCTAAACCCACTGATGGCTGGAGCTGTGCCAAAGGCATCATGGAACGGAACAATAATAAAGTAGTAATAACATCGGATTCAACTACTGAAATGCGCCCTAGCCCGAACGACAATCAGGGAATAAAAATGGACAATGCCTGCATTTACGCATTAGACATTACCAAAGGCTTTGGGATTATCTTGGCCGCAAAAAACAATAATAAATGGTATGCCTCTGTGGGTTGCAACTCAACCTTGACGATCGCTGATGATAAACTGTCAGCCATGAAATTCGATCAAATCGAAAGCACCGGTGATTATTATGCGGTAATTGCCATTAACTACCGATGTATAAACTACAACCCTGATGAATCGATTACAGTTCTATTATCTCAGCTCCAATCAATGGGTGTCAGCTCCAAAAACGTTACCATTTACAAAAGTTTTGCAGCGTATGAAAACATTGCGATTTCCATTGGGATTAACGCTGATGGCCGTTGGGGAGAAGTACTGAATCAAAACCAAGATCCAAAAAGTATCTGGGTCTAAACCCTACAACCTTGAACCCAAGATTTAGGCAAAACACTTCTTCAACCGGAAGATTGGACTTCTCGTTCAAGATAAAACCTCATCGTACACCAATTTCTTTTTACACCTCTCCTTTTTTACCTACATTTGTCCTATTCACCTGATTATCTGATCGAAAGATGAGATTGTCACTTTGATTCATGTACCATGAAAAAGACGCTACTACTATTCGCTTCAGCAGCAATCAACCTTGCTGTAAATGCACAATTACCCTACACAACTACCCAATTTCAATACGACAGTTTGTTGAATGTCAGTTATGGATCGGCGATTGATTATGCAGGAAACTCGCAGGATTTGCTCATGGATATTTACAAACCCGTTGGTGATGACAATTGTTTGCGCCCAGTGATTGTTCTCATTCATGGCGGTGCCTGGATAAGCGGAAGTAAAGAGGATCCTAATCTTGTTTTAATGTCGCGCGAATTGGCTAAAAAAGGATGGGTTGTAGCCAATATCAATTACCGCTTAGGTACGCACAAAGCCTCAAATTACAACATGTATGCACTTTGTAGTACTAGTATTTCGGCACCTTGCGGATATATTTGCGACAGTTCCGAAATCTATCGCGCCAATTTCAGAGGTATGCAAGACGCAAAAGGCGCTATTCGGTTTATGAAAGATCGTTTTGTGATCGATTCTTCCGACATCAACAATGTCTTTCTTGCCGGTGAAAGCGCAGGTGGATTTGTAGCGTTTGCGGCAGCTTACACAGATCAAGTGAGCGAGAAAAGTGCCGATTGTTTCGCCATTTCGGACGCTCCTGTTCCATCGGCAAATTTGGCTACGTATGGCTGCATTCCGGTGAACAATTCGCTTAGCAGACCCGATTTGGGAAGTATAGACGGAACACTCAACACGGGCATGCATGATGCTACGGTAAAAGGAATTGGTAGTTTTTACGGTGGCGCCCTCAACCTGCCAATGTTTCAACAAGTCAATGACACACCGGTTGTGTACCTGTTTCATCAGGGATCGGATGTAGTGGTCAATTATGACTATGGCTACTTATTGGGGCGAACCAGTTGGGAATGTTACGCTCAAACAAACCTTTGTCAATCCTATTACTTCTATCCGCTGGCGCATGGTGGAAAAAGCATCGATCAGTATTTTCAGTCATTAGGAGGTTCGGCGCCCACTTATCAAGCAGATATTATCGAGAATTACAGTTACCTGAACAATTGCTTTTCAAACGGCCATTCTATTGATAATTTGACGCTACGCCTGCAACATATGACCGATTTGTTTGCAGCCACCATTGATCTTTCCGGAAACGACCCCGCAACGAATTGCATTACCAATGGAGTGAATGATCTGCATTTCATTGCTCCGATTTCGCTATTCCCCAATCCGGCAAATGATCAATTGACGTTACATCTTAGTGGGAATAAGGACACTATTCCTTTTACAATTACAGATGCGTTTGGGAAAACAATGTTCAATGGAGAATTACAAGGTGAAAACACCTTGATTGATGTTTCGCACCTTTCAAAAGGTTTGTATTTACTGCAATTAAAGGATAATAAAACACCATTGGTAAGATGGGTGAAGTATTAATACTCAACTCAACAAGGTTACTTTAATTAACGGTTAATGGTTCCTCAATTCAACAACGCTCCTCACCTTTCAAAAACTGTAAGATCACTCCTTTTTTGCGGCGCGAAACTTCCAATTCTTCACTCCCGTTTTTCATGTAAATGAAGCAGGTGGAACCCTTGGTGTATTCGCGGATAAAACGGATGTTGATCATCACACTTTTGTTGATGCGCAGGAAATTCGAATAATGTTGCAATAGTTGTTCGTAATCGAGTAAGGTCTTTGACGAAACAAGACGTTCGTTATCACTCGTAATCACTTCACAATAATTGCGATCCGCTTGGATATAGGCAATTTGATCGATGTCTACGAAATGCACCTTGTCCTTTTTATGCAACGTAATGCATCTAAGAAGTACCTCCTTGTCTGTCGAATTCACAAAATGAATCACGCTAGCATTGTTTTTAAGGCGAATGGTCTCTTCTACCTAGGCAACAGATTTGATTAGCTTTTGGTAATCGATTGGTTTCAGCAAATAATCGATGGCATTGAATTGAAATGCCTGAATGGCAAATTCGTCGTAAGCGGTAATGAAAATCACGTAAAACGCAATCTCATCAAACATTCTGAGCAAGTCAAACCCCGATTGTGGAGGCATTCTAACGTCTAAAAACACCAAGTCCGGAGACAAATCACAAATCATACGGTAGCCCACTTCTGCCGATTCGGCACTACCTACCACCTCGATCGCCGGACAATATTTTTTCAGAAAACTATCCAATATGGTCCGATTGGCCCATTCATCGTCGATGATGATGCTTTTAATGCTGTTCATGGCTTAATTTATTGAGAATTTCTGTTGAAAATGTTACCAATACACGAGTACCTGTCTTTGCGTTTGTTTCATCCATCAGTTCAACAAATTCAATATGAGCTCCACTTGTTTCGTGTAACTGATTCAAGCTATCTAACCGGTTTCTGATCAATGACGTGCCTTTCGACTTACGGCTCGTTGGCGTTTCTGCTTTGGGCACTGAAAGCCGACCAACACCATTGTCTTCAATGCTAAATAGTAATTGGTCTCCTTTTATCATAATACTCAATGTTAGTTATGGCTTTTTGTAAACAGGAAGCGGTAACAATCAGTGCCAAATCGCATTTTCGATTAGTGGTTGGGGAATCAAAGCAGGAATGTACAGTTGGTTGAGATTGATCCCCAGATCGATTGGCTTCACAAACAAAAACTTTTCGCCAAAACGCAATTGTTCCAATTCCACACATAAATCAATCATGTTGATTTCGTTGGTCAAACTACTCACCGATTGATCGGAATAATTCAGTAAATAACGAATCAACTGACTGAATTTAGCGATGTACAAATTGGCTTTATCACTTTGTTCGGCGGGAATCAGTTGCTGAATCGCAACCAAAGAATTGGACATAAAATGCGGATTAATCTGTGCTTTTACAGCGGTCAACCAGTATTCGGTAAATCCCCATACATACCCTTTGCTATCTTGAAAAAGAAGATATACTTCTGTTGCAGGAACACCATTTTCAATTCCAATATTCTTAAAAACAAGCTGCTGTGAATGAATCGCCGGAATAGCAAGCAAGAATAACGAGCAGTGAAAGAGTAGTTTTTTGAACATTTCAAGCAAAATTAATTGATTATTAACGAGATGAGTTCACATAATCAATTTTTTGTGCAAAAAAGCTATCCTGCGGTTTTTCAAGGCGATAGAAAGCTCCGAGATTTGCGCAAAACAAAATTTATGAAACGTATAAACTATTTACTAGTGATTGCAACCTTTTTTGCAATTTCTTATTTAAATGCCCAGAGTTGCAGCGGTTATGTGCAACCAGCCAACGAACTCGTCAAAAATGGCGGAATGGAATTTTTTTCCAAAGCATGTGCTAACTTAACCGCTAATACTGCGCAGAACAACCTTACTGCAGTTGCCGGATACCCTTCTTGCTTTTGGGTGAACCCTCCCACCAATCCAACAACAGCAAATGTATGTACACCAGATTATTTTAATACCTGTGCACCCGTACCTACAACACATGCCATTGCAGCGAATTCTGTTAATGGAAATTTGAACCTTCACAACTTTAATACCAGCGCATCAGGGCCAGTCGCTTACATGCCGGTAAGTCCTCATTTAGGAAATGGCTATTCAGGAATTAATGTCTACCAAAATCCGGCACAACAAGCATATAGTGGCCGTGAATACATTTGCAATCAATTGGTATCTGCACTTTCTCCCAATTCGACCTATCAAATTAGCATGTGGGTAAGACTAGCACCTAATAGTCTTTTCGGTATCAAAGATCTTTCTATTTTATTTTCGAATACACAACCAGCACAAACACTTCAGATAAATGTGTTTGCAGCCCCTATTCCAGTAGGAGCAAATGACATGCTTGTGCCTGTGAGCAATGCTATAATAGGCAATGTTCCCATCACTACTAAAAACGGATGGGTACAGTTAACTGCAAATATTACGGCACCTGCGGGATCTAATTTTTCGTATATCACCATTGGTAATTTCAAAAACAATAACCAGACAACCATTAGCGCTCAGCAAGCTGTAGGGAATGTTAGTGTGGATTCTTATTACTACATAGATGATGTTTCAGTGAAATTTTTATGTGGTCCAACACTCAATCCTACAATGGCGGGCGCAACTTCTTTTTGTTTAGGATCACCAATCAGTTTTACAGGATCGGAAACAAGCGGTACAGTTGCTAATAATGTTTGGACAGTAGTAGAATGTTCTTCAACCGGTATTCCATTAGCTGGCGCTATCGAATGGTGGAGTCCTTGGGCAGTAGGCGCACCTGGCACCCTAACCTTGCCTTCATCTGCTAATGGTGGACCAACAATGACTTGCGGAAAATATTACAAAGTAAAACTCGCTGTTCAAAACCCATGTGTCGTTTGGGCTGAAACGGCAAAAATCATCACTATCAACTGTCCACCTAGCTTCAAGTTAAAAGGAAGTACATCTAAAATTTGTACCGGCGACATTGCGCTCTTAAATGCAACGATGAATGCGGGAAGCAACAGTACCTATACCTTAAACTGGACGCCTATTTCTCCCGCGGGACCTTCGATCTACAACGGTCCTTTAGCTAGCGTAACAGTAAGTCCAACTGTGCCAACTACCTATTTGGCAACTGTTACCGATAATGTAACAGGTTGTTCAAGTATCATGCAATGGTTTGTAAATGTGGTCAACAACGATCCTACTTTTAGTTTAAACATCAATACCATTCCTGCCACATATTTCACGATGGCGCTATCGGCAAACGATCCTTACGGATACATCAATTCAGGATTCTACTATTCCTTGATAATTGAAGAATTAGATGGTTCCGGAAATCCGTATTACCAAGATGGTGGCACCGATTGTTGGTGGAATTATCCGTACCAAGAAACCTTTCAGGGGTATGTAAGTACAGGAACCGGAACGTTCTCTCAAGGTCCTTGGGGTTCTTGTCCTGCTCCTGCCGGTCAATTCCTATACAACCACACATACCGCATCACACGCGGTGTATGGAACGATCAATGTACTTACCGTCAATTCGCAATGATCATTACCACTGTAAAATCAGGTGGAATTGAAGTAGTGGAAGATCCGAATGCACCTGATTACAGCGCACTTTCATTGGCCAATGCCATGAATCATCAAGCGGCGGAAAATACAATCAGTATTTACCCGAATCCGAGCAATGGTTTGTATACCATCGAATTGGCAGACTGCACCGACGCAAGCATTGAAATTTACAATGTATTGGGTAAAAAAGTGAAATCAATGCAACAAACCGCAACAAAAACAACAGTTGATTTAACCGGATTCCCGAAAGGCATTTACTTCGTAAACACTCGTTCAAACGGTGAACTTATCAGCAAAAAAATCATTTTGGAATAAACCAATTGGTTGAACCATAAATGGGCGTCGGGGAAACTCGGGGCCCATTTGCTTTTAGCGAGAAATGGTGCTGAAAAATGCACTAATGTCTTCTAGCGATTTGTAGCTAATGGTTTCCGGAAGTGATCTGCTACTGGCGCAAACAGACAATTTATGCGCTTCATCCAAGGAATACTGTTTCAAAAACACATTCTCTAAGAGTTTTCCTTCGAGCGCCACCCGAATCGGGTTTTCAGAAAATAAGATCGTAAACGAATTGAGTGCTTGTGTTAATCCCTTTCCGCTGTGTTTGATAAAACTTTCCTTCAAGGTCCAATAATCGAAAAAACGGTCATTCGAATCGGGCGCATTGCAAATATCGTTGTGTTCTTCTTCGGTGAAAAACGAACGCGAAATGGATAGATTGGCCGTCTTCACGCGCTCCACATCTACCCCAATTTCAGCGATGTCAAACGCACACACAACCCAATCACCGGCGTGGGAAGCATTAAAATGAAATCCTTCCGTTCCAGCTAGTATCGGTTTTCCATTTGCTGATTGACCAAAACCGATTTCATGATTTTCAAAACCACAGCGTTGCATCACAACCATTCGGATCAGTAAATCGGCTACCAAACTCCGCAAGCGATCTTCTTCCCTGTAATAATTACCGATAACCTTCTTTTTTTCAGGGGAAATAAAACGCAACAAGGACTTAAGCTCCTTCGAATTGAGCTTCCGATCCAAGCGAACGGCGATTAATTCCGGTTCAACCGAGCAATTCATCCGAAACAATTTACTTTTTCCATTCAGTTTTGCAAGTTAAGTAGGTCGAATGGAATAACAAAAGTTAGTACCATTAAAAAGGGCTACTTAATTGACTTAAGTAACCCTCTTTCACTCGTTCGAATGTGGTTATAGTGGTGGGTGAACTTGCGGATTACAAACTCCGGCAGTAATGGTATAAATCCAATAAAGCGGATTTGATTGCAGATTTTCTTGCGCGTATCCAAAGATTCCGCAATTGCCCTCTGCATAAATTTGGTTGGTGTCCGTTTTTTGATTGGCCGCAACCCATTTAGCCATATCAGATCCGTTAACACGAATTTGAACCGGTGAAAAACCGGGAGTGTTTATTGCTACTTCAAACCAGGCTTTTTCAATGCCACCCGTTACTTCCATAAACCAAGTTGGGGTTGGTGGCGGATTTTCTCCGGGAATCGGCAACAAAACTGGTTTATTGATGGGGAAATTAGTGGTAGGATAACCACTTGGTGCATTTTCTGAATAAATGGTGCCACCTCCATAATCTACCACTGTAGCAGTGATCTGATCTCCTACAGAACATCCTGGGCACGATGGATTTGGTTGGTCATTTTGACTCAAAATCGATAATTGAAATACTGGATTTTTCATTGTAAATAGTCTTATTATTGTCCCTACTCATAAGGCTTTTCGGGTGTCGCCTCCGTGTTTTGCCGCACGGAACGAAACATTCATAGTTGTGAGTTACTGAATGATAATGAATGGATCCCAGCAATAGTAACCAACTACATTTCCGGAAACAGAATCAATCACTTGAAATGACCAAGCATATTGCACTGTACCCTTTGTAAGCACAGAACTTGTCCATGCCGAACACATGTATGCAGCAGCAGCAGGAGCTGTATCAGAATCAAGACTGTTGTAATATGAAATAGCAGGTAAGCTAGACAAAACCGGTTGCGAAATGGAACCTCCTTGGTAATTGTTGTTACTGAACCCATACAGAATCGTACTGAAAGAATGAGCCGTTTGATCGGTAACCATACCGGTTGAAGGATCTGTAATTGTCCAACGAATCGTATCTCCAACCGCTGCGGTAAGTGTCAGTTCCGATTTCCCTTGGTTATTCACCACAAATTGTCCGTCGCAGATCATAAACACATATGCGTCTGAAGACTGATACGATCCTAAATTAGTTGGTTTGTCAATTGTTCCTGCCGGAAGGTTTGCTGCAATTAGCCCGTTTGTATCTACTACACAAAGCACATCTATTGTTGCCATACTATTGAATTTAATTCCCTACTCATAAGGCTTTTCGGTTACCGCCTATTGTGATTTACCCCACAAAACGGGTTCGTTTGTTAAAGCGGG
>Ga0302292_1000098_pt1 | contig 60946 bp, 45 predicted proteins | sample III_Fen_N2_1_FD_194553 | JGI IMG/M metagenome (GOLD analysis project Ga0302292, IMG submission 194553) | Peat permafrost microbial communities from Stordalen Mire near Abisko, Sweden - III_Fen_N2_1 | ecosystem: Environmental > Terrestrial > Soil > Wetlands > Permafrost | place: Sweden: Abisko...
AAATAGTGGCTAATTTTTAGTTTAAAGAGATCAACAAAGTCAATTTTAACACTTCAAAATAAAATTAAGGGATGGTTGAGTCTTTTGCAACGGTCTCATAATTCTAAATCAATTGGTATTTCAGTTTTTCCTGAAAGTAATGCATTTGATTTAATCACTTGAACCGTTTTCCCATTAGAATTTTCAATCGTTATAGATCTGTTACCGGCTTCTTTCATTTCAAAGCTAATTACACAATGTGCTGATGCTGGATTTGGTGTTATTTGGAAACCCATAATGTCATTTTCACCTATTGCTATTCCTGTTAATTCAACCTTTGTGGTTGCATCTGGTACGTTTTTAGTTCCTTCTGTCAAGCCAAGGCTATCTGAAACAATACTATAGAAAGAATATGTTTTACCATTTTCTCCCGTAAAGGAAGCTGAATTTTCTTTTGATGCTATTTTCCATAATACAAATGGACTTGTTTCTTGAGCAACAAAAATGTTGTATTTTTTTATTCCGCTACCTTCATCTAAGCCATTCCAACTTACAGTAAAGGTTGTGTCAATTTGTTTCGCATTTAATGCATTTATAGTACTAGTTGGCGTAACTGCATCGATTCGGTTTTTATATGTGTTTGTTACGATTGGTGTATTTAAATCGAAAATAATGCTTGCCTTATTGCTGACAATTTCATCATGAGCTATTGTTTTATTGAGTAAACAACTAAATGAAACGTTTCCTTCACCTTCGGGGGATGAAATATTAGGTGGCAAAAATCCTAAATCGGGATCTTCAACAAGTTCTTTCGTTACTCGGTCGAGCGAATGGAATTCCCATGTAACTACACCAGTTAGAGTATCGAGCAATCCATGAACTTGTACTAAGATTTCTTTCTTGGGATTCAAGTCAATCAATACAGTAAATTCTTTGGCATAATCTTGAATAGCAATGGTGGTATCGCCAAACGAAACAGTATTAAAGCTAAAGGTTTTAAAGTTGAATTGCGATATATTAAGGGTATCCTTAATAAATACTTCGAGTGCCGACGATCCTGCTGTTTTCTTATTTTCAAAATAAATGCGATAGTTTACATTTGCATCTTTTGAAATATAATGATCAGTGGTAAAACCTTGCGGTCCAACTATTTCGTTGGGGTCGAATGAGGTAACGCCACGACTATTCCGTTTTGATTCAGATTCTTTCTTAAATTTACGCCAGCAGCCTTCGTTTGCATCATAGTTGTCTTTTGAATCGATAATCATGCTGGCAATACCAATACCAAGCTGAGTCGCTTGACCAAGACCCGGCATAAAATTCGTAGCACACTGCGTGATAGAACTTGCCCACGAAACACTACTCCAAAACCAACTTTGAATGGTATTATCAGGATCTGCTGGTTTTAAAGGATCTGGAGTGATTTTACCAATCGGATCAACAACTTTATCGACCAAATTATAACAACCAGCTCCAGGAATCAAACTAATTGCTGCAGTAGCAAAATATTTCATAGCCGCAGCAGTAATACATGCGCGAACTTCTGGTGGCATAGACTCCGACGATTTTAAGGTACTAATGGTTTCGTAAAAGGGATCCATAACCCAAGCACTCATTGTTAAAGTACCAAAACCGTTTAGGTTAACCTGTACTCGCATGTTTTTAGCTGAACCTGCCGGAAGAACAGGTATGAAAAAAGGATATACACGCATTCGTGTACCTTCATATCCAGTGAGTGACTCGGTTATGTAATACAATGAAACAGAATCAGCAATACGGGTATATGCTGTTCCCAAATCGGAAATTTCCTTTGGTAAAACAACTTTTATGTCGGGGAATTTTACAGTTAAATTTGGTAAATCGTTTACCACAAAAACCATAATAGTACCGCGAGCATCTACATTCGAGGTGTTTCCATAATTCAAATTGAATGTTTGCCAACGATTTATGAGGAAACGATCGCGACCAGTTAATGCCACCCACGGAGCACTTCTTTCACCTTGCATTATGGTAAAATAAGATGGCAATGTTATTGGAGATTCACCCGGAGTTTCTACAACAACATCGTATTTACCTAGCGTACGACTTTTTAGATTAAAACGTGCCAACATCGATTCACCAATTGCATCTGTTATATAACTGGTATCTGCAACAATATCAGGATAACCAGCCATTTTCAATGTTGCATGGCTTGTCGATTTAAATCCACTGCCATAAATATACATGGTTACCTGGCCAGAATTTCCTCCAAAACGAGGTTCTGCATTCTCAATACTTGGATGGAATGTTGTAATTCCCAGCGATGACGTTGCTAAAATATAGTGACCTGCACTTGGTGTATTCATTAGTGTAATTAAATTATTTGCAGTATCTACGATGACTCCCGTTTTTACTCGTTTCCAGCTTAATCCAGCATTAGCCGAATAATAAACCTTTAATGAATCTTCGAGATTTCCATTGAGTTCATTTGTTCTATATGCCAGTTTTAGCCAGCTTAACGAATCGGTAAAGTTTTGAGGATAATTGCGCAAACGCCACCAACAATCTACAGCTCCTTTTGTAGTTGGATGTTGTTGATAACCATAATGATCGATGCTAAGTTTGTTCATTGAAACACCGGCTTTGCATCGTATTGATGACTCAAAAAACGTAAGGGTATTTTCAATGGAATTGTCAATGTTTTGTGATATTGAAGTTTTGCCATGATTTAAAAGCCTTGTTTGATTAGCAATCGATTGTAAAGAAAGGGTTGCACCTGTATCGACCCAACACCATGCTTTGGGATTTGTGGTAAAACCTATTGTTGGCATTATATTACCACCAACAAGACTAATTGAATCATCGACAAGAATATTTGCTTGAATACCATTTGCATTGCTCCCCGAAATTGATCTGCCATTGGTTCCAATCAAATAAATATTTGAAAGTGCCATTATATGGTGATTCATTAAATCACCTTTTACCTGTAAATTCAAACTATACCCACTCGGATTATTTATAATGGAGCCTTTATTTATTAAATCGCCATTTATTAAAATAGTATTCGACCATCCATAAAGGTTTGTCATTGTGTCGAGAACGGTAAGTGTATCGTTAAATATAATGTTACCTTTTGAATAGACATTCCCATCTAAAATGTAATTTCCAAAAAACTGCAAACCTTCAATGATTGAATTATTAAGAAACAGACTATCGTTCGATATGATTTTTCCATTAGTTAACGTGTAATTGTTGGTAATAAGCTTATGTCCATTGGTGCGAAGTATCGCTTTATTCAAATTCCAAATGTTACTTTCCAGAACAACATCACTTCCTAACAAGATGTCGCCAATAGAATCGGTGGTAGAAATAGCACCTTCAAACTTGGTGCCGAGTGCTTGTGCAATAATTTGGTTAGCACTATTTGTGAAATTTGTTGACGAGAGGTTCCAGATACCTCTATTTTCTATATTCCCATTAATATTAAGCGATAATGAATAACCATTGGGATTGTTCTTTATGGTTCCTCTATTGATAATATTTCCCTTTACTTCAATAGTATTCGACCATCCATAACGATTAAATAAAGTATCTAAAATGGTACAGTTATCATTAAATACATTGTCCGATTGCGATAAAATGTTACCTCCTAATTTATAGTTTCCGAAGAATTTCATATTAGTAAGTATCGTATTATCCAAAATCATTGTGTCGTTTGAAATGATATTTCCATTGAGTAAAGTATAGTTATTTGAAAGAAGCTTAAACCCATTTGTGCGAAGAATGGATTTATTCATATTCCAGGTATTACTTTCGAGTATTATGGTACTTCCAAGTATAATATCGCCAATAGAGTCGGTGATATTAATAATTCCCTCAAAACGTTTATCTACGATTTGTTCAATTGTTTGATTTGTTGTTCCTATGAAATTAGTTGTTGTTGGATTCCAAATTCCTTCATTTCGAATATTTCCGCTCACATCGAGCATAAGCGAATAGCCTGCTGGATTATTTTTTATAGTTCCTTTATTTATAATATTTCCCTTTACTTCAATAGTATTCGACCATCCGTAACGATTAAACAATGAGTCAATAATGGTACAATTATCATTGAAGACATTGTTCGATTGTGATAAAATGGTACCTCCTAATTTATAGTTTCCAAAGAATTTCATGTTTTGGATAATGGTGTTATCTAAAATGAGTGTTTCATTTGAAATGACTTTGCCATTTAGTAATGTATAATTGTTTGATAAAAGTTGATATCCATTTGTACGAAGTATTGATGAATTCATATTCCAAGTATTACTTTCAAACATGACATTACTTCCAAGAATAATATCACCTACAGAATCGGTTGTATTGAAAGCTCCCTCAAAACGTTTGCCTTCTATTTGTTGAATTGTCTGATTTGTTGTGCCTATGAAATTTGTTGTATTGGGATGCCAGATTCCTTCATTTCGGACATTTCCTGTAATATCAAGCGTAAGTGAATATCCGGAAGGGTTTTGTTGAATCTTTCCCTTGTTAATAATGGTTCCGTTTACTTGAATCGAATTAGACCAACCATATCTGTTATATAGAGAATCGATTACCGTAATCGTATCATTAAATATAATTCCTCCCTGTGCATACATATTGCCTCGTAATTTATAATCGCCAAAGAATTGTAATGATTCAAGAATCGTGTTTTCAAGTAGCATCGTATCTTTTGAGAAAATCGAACCATTTCTTAGAGTATAATCTTTTGTTTGTAAAACAAATCCGTTAGTTCGAAGCATTGATTTATTCAAATCGAACGAACTTCCTAAAAGAGTAATAGTACTTTTTAAAACAATATCGCCAATTGAATCGGACATACTTATTGGACCTTCAAAAGCATTTCCTACGGCTTGTTGTATGCTATGATTAGTTATACCTGAGATACTTGTCGATGAAAGTCGCCACACGCCATTATTCTTAATATCTCCGTCTATATCTAAAGAGAATGTAAAGCCATCGGGATTTTGAATAATCACACCTTCATTGATAACTGTTCCTGTTATTCTAATAGTATTTGACCATCCATAACGATTTGTTAAAGTATCCTTTATGGTCACTATTCCTTTAAAAATATTTTCACCCTGCGAATATGTTTTACCTTCGATTGTATAATTCCCCGAAAAAGTTAAGCCTTGCACAATTGTTTGACCTAACTCTAATGCGTCGTTCGATTCTATATAACCATTTTTCAGCGTATAGGCATCGGTCTTCAGGATAAATCCATTGGTTTTGATTGTGGAACGATTTAAATCCCATGTATTATCGGCAAATAAAACATCCGTTCCTAGAACAACAGCACCTACAGAATCGCTCATGGAAAAAGCTCCTTCAAATTGCATTCCAGTGGCTTCTCCAATTATTTGGTCGGAAGAGCCTGAGAGCGTGGTTGAATTAAGACTCCAAACGCCATTGTTTTGAATATTACCTTTTATATCTAAAGTAAGACTATAACCACTGGGATTATTAAGTATCGAACCATTATTGAGAATTGAGCCAATAACCGAAACCGTAACACTCCAACCATAAGTGTTATAAAGAGTTGCTCCAGCATTAATTGTTAAATTATTGCAAGTAACATCACTATTAGCATAAACATTGGAGTTGATAATAATATTATTTCCAACAGCCGGAACGACACCTCCATTCCATGTTGATATATCATTCCAATTTCCACCAGCAGCAGAAGATGTAATGGTTGTTTGAGCAAAACTATTTTTGTGAATAATCAAAAAAAAGAAAAAAATGATCAACCTAGTTGCATTTCTTATATTAAATATTGTTCTCATGACCGTCTGTTTTTTGAAGGTTTAAAAATCAGTGTTACAAAAAAAGCAATAGCTATGGAATAACTAATGTATAATAAAAATGCGTTTTTAGTGTCTTTGAATTGGCGTTTAATCGCCTATTTCGGTTAGAGCTAATTTACAACAATCAGACTATGATTGCAAGTTAATTGTTAACTAATTTAAATAATTCTATGTTTTTGCCCTATTTTAACGCTTTGAAGATGTTCTCTCTACAAACAAAAAGAGACGTTGCATGCAACGTCTCTCATCAATTATTTATACGGAAATTAATGTATTTTTAGGTCAATTATTTTTTGCTGCGTTCTAATTCTTTCAAATTATCCATCTTTTTGGTTTCGAGAAAATATTTAATATCACCAAGATGTTCTTTCACTTTTTTATGTCCAAATTCATAGACTTTGGTAACTAATCCATCAAGAAAATCGCGGTCATGCGAAACGAGAATAATGGTGCCATCAAAATCTTGTAAAGCAGCTTTTAAAATATCTTTGGTTTTCATATCCAAGTGATTTGTCGGCTCATCAAGAATTAGCAAATTGACTGGTTGCAGCATTAATTTTATCATTGCTAAACGAGTGCGTTCTCCACCCGAAAGTACCTTTACTTTTTTTGTCCAGCTATCGCCACCAAACATAAATGCACCTAAAAGATCTTTTATTCTATTTCTCACGTCTCCAAAGGCAATATCGTCAATGGTTTGATAAACGGTCAATTCTTCATCGAGCAATGATGCTTCATTTTGCGAGAAATAGCCAATCTGTACATTGTGTCCAACGGTAAGGGTACCTTCAAACTCAATTTCTTTCATGATGCTTTTCACCATGGTTGACTTTCCTTCACCATTTTTACCAACAAAGGCAATCTTTTCGCCACGAGCAATGGTAAATGATGCGCCACCAAAAATCTTATGATCTCCATAGGTTTTGCCCATATCTTCGGCAATAACCGGATAATTCCCCGAACGGGGCGATGGTGGAAATTTCAAGCGTAACGATGAATTATCTTCTTCGTCAACTTCAAGTATTTCCATTTTTTCGAGCATTTTCACTCGCGATTGCACTTGCAATGTTTTTGAATAGGTTCCTTTGAAACGTTCCACAAATTCTTCGATATCGGCAATTTGTCGTTGTTGCTCTTCGGCTTGTTTTTGCTGTTGTTCGCGACGTTCTTTGCGAAGTTGCAAATACATTGAATAGTTTACTTTGTAATCGTAAATACGACCCATGGTAACTTCTATGGTGCGAGTGGTAATATTATCGACAAATGCACGGTCATGCGAAATAAGTATGACTGCCTTGCCGCTATCTATAAGAAATTGCTCTAACCATTGAATCGATTCGATGTCCATGTGGTTTGTTGGCTCATCAAGAAGAATAAGATCTGGCTTTTTTAAGAGAATCTTTGCCAATTCTATTCTCATGCGCCAGCCACCACTAAATTCGCTGGTTGGACGGGTAAATTCTTCGCGTTCGAAGCCAAGTCCTAAAAGGATTTTCTCAACCTCGGCATCAAAGTTTATTTCTTCAATTGAATAATATTGTTCGCTTAATGTCGACACTTCCTGAATCAAATCCATGTAGCTGTCCGTTTCGTAATCGGTGCGCGTTTCGAGCTGGTGGTTGAGTTCAGTCATTTTTTGTTGCATTTCGTGCACAACCGAAAAAGCTTGCGATGCTTCATCAAAAACGCTGCGTGTATTGTCTGTCATTAAATGTTGTGGCAAATAGGCAACAATCTTATCTTTCGGAACCCCAACTCTCCCTGCTGATGCTGTTTGTGCTCCTGCAATGATTTTGAGCAAGGTTGATTTTCCTGCTCCGTTTTTGCCCATTAAGGCTATGCGATCTTTTTCGTTTATTACAAATGAAATGTCTTTAAAAAGCGTGCTGCCGCCAAATTCTACTGCTAATCCGTCTACTGATACCATTGAGATTTTTTTGCAAAGATATTGAAAATGATTTAAGCGATTAGTACTAAGTTTTTATTAAAAGAACATTTGCTTACATTTGCCTTTAATAATCATTGCAAACACTAAAACAATTCAAATGAAAAATCTTTTAGCTATTATTTTCTTACTTAGTACAATTACTGTATTTGCTCAAAACGATTCAATGTTTTTTTCAACCGACATGGTTGTTCATTTTACCGCTATCGATTATACCAGTTCGCGAAATAAATTGATGGATTTCATTTCAACGAACCAAATCACTATTCAAAATCAAGATGAAGAACGGAAATCGATAACTGTCGAATTAAAAGTTAACAAAACGATTTTTGATCAATTCGAAAAAAATGTAGCTTCGATTGGCTACATAACAACTAAAAGAGTTAATACAACGAACAATAGTGCTAAAGTTCAGAATATTAGACTCGAAATTACATATTTAAAAGGCAAAAAGGAAGCGTATAATGAATTACTTAAAAAGGTTGATGAAAAATCGGATAAGTATATAACGCTTTGGAACGAAAATATGAAAATCGAGGAAAAGATTTTTGAGAATGAGAAGGAATTGCTCCAATATCAACAAAAGGTAAATAATTATTTTATAAATGTTACTGTTACAGAGGAAAGTACAATGCCAGAATCGACCAAAGTACGCTTTGTAAATATGCCTGGATTCGAATATTCGTTCCTGCAGATTTCTGCGCCTAAAGTTGGCCTTACCGATAAATCGTATCAAGGATATTTTGTGAAATATTTGGTTACAAAAGGTAAAACCTACGCAATGGCAGGAGCTTATAAAGCTACAAATGCAAAAACAATTGACAGTACTACTTTTTCGGAGTTATTTCAGATTGGATTTGGACAAGATTTTTATTCTCGCCATTTAGGACGAGGAACAAGAAAATTTTTAAATCTGTATTCTGGTTATACTGTTGGCTATATGTTTGCAACGGGAGCTGTTTCAAAATCGAATATTTTCAATTTCTCACCATCGGTTGGAGTTGAATTATTTAAAAATAAATATTTCTTGTTCGATACTAAAGCATCGTATTTTATTCCTCTGAAATACAACAAAGAATTACGTGGATTAAGTGTTAGTGCTTCGTTGAACTTTGTGTTCTAAAAGACCCGGCTGAAAATACTGTTATAACAAATCTCAATGAGGTTGACTTATTTTGCGACCCTTATGCATTCTAATCTTATCACAGGTTTTACTCTGTGTGATATAGAATTGTGACTACGGTTTATCGTATAATAAAGTATTTTTACATCTTATTTTCTTAATTCAAAAGGAAATACTGTACATTTACTAAAAATAGTATTCACAATTAGTTAAGGAGAAAAATCATGTTATTTATACTTTTAGGAGCTGTCATCATCGCTGTTTCTTATTTCGTTATCAGAGTTAATTACGAATTTAAGCGTTATTATCCAGTCGTAAATATTGTAGGGATAGTAGTTATTGCTTTTGGATTAGGCACATTGATCATTAAACAAATTGAAGCTGGTGAAGTTGGTGTTCAAACATTGTTTGGCAAGGTCGATAATCATATTTTAGAAAGTGGTTTGAATGTTGTCAATCCTATGGTAGAAGTTACCATTTTTGATATTAAAACACAAAACTATACCATGTCGGGTGTTCACGACGAAGGCGATAAAGGTGGCGATGATGCTATTCGTGTTTTATCGGCCGACGGATTGGAAGTTGTCATTGATTTAACCGTTTTGTATCGTGTACTTCCAGACAAGGCACCAAATATTCTTAAAAGAATTGGTGCCGATTATAAAAACACCATTGTTCGCCCAATTACCCGTACCAAAATCCGCGACAATGCTGTTTATTACGATGCAATTGCACTGTATTCAACCAAACGCGATGAGTTTCAAAGCCGTATATTTAAAGGAATTGAAAAAGATTTTAAAGAAAGAGGACTCGTTTTAGAACAATTATTAGTTCGGAATATAACATTGCCTCAATCGGTAAAAGTGGCAATTGAATCGAAAATTAATGCTGAACAAGATGCACAGAAAATGCAATTTGTGTTACAAAAAGAAAAGCAAGAAGCAGAACGTAAGCGTGTGGAAGCACAAGGTATTGCCGATTACCAAAAGATAATTAATACTGGTCTTAGCCCACAACAATTACAATATGAAATGATAAAAGCAAATAAAGAAATTGCCTTATCTCCCAATACAAAAATCATTATTATGGGCAATAGCAAAGGAATGCCACTGATGTTGAATGATAAATAAGTAATATTATTAAGGTTGAAACAAAATGGGAGCGGAAGCTCCTTTTTTTGTGCGGAAACGGTAACTCATTCTTTCTTTAAGGAAAGACAAGAGAAATTATTTTACATAATCATAAGTCACCGTATGAGTTCCTTCATATTTGTCCGTTGAAATAACTTTCATTTTTGAAACACGTTTGTAAGAATCAAATTCATATGTACAATTAAGTAAATCTCCTGAAATTGAGGAATGAACTTTTTTTACTAAATTTTGAGATGGTTCACCCCAATAATCTATCCCAATATATTTATTCTCATTAGGGAACGGAAGAAATTTGTTATATATCGTATTTGATGTATTAGGATAATATTCAAAAGAAATAGTATCGATTAAAATGGTAGTACATTGAGGACATTTATAGCTTGGATTTGGTATAATAGTCTTATAAATAATGTGTTCTAAGTTATTGTCATAATAAAGAAGAGAATCATTATTCATTCTTTCAATTCTTTTGTTTTTATAAAAGTACAGAGTATATTGTGCTGTATCTAAATTATTCCCATACATTTTTGTTACATAACCATCACTATTGGTAGGATTAATCATGAAATATGATATTTCACTATATTTTTTCGTGATAATTTTAATGTCGTTTTGATTATATTCATAAATTTTGATATCCCCCAAATTGTCGGAATACCGAATCAATTTATTGTTACTGTTATATTGAAAAGTATCTATAACCGTTCCTTCTCCAATTAAAGAAGAAGTATACTTAATTGTATGGATTTTGGTTTTTGATAAATCAATATCAATTGTTTGTTTATCGTTTTTCTTGCAACTTAAACTGATAATAATCAATATTATAAAGAAAATCTTTTGTTTCATAACATTCATGTTTAGTGCTTAATCGATGTTGTTTTTTGTGTTTGGGCTAAATATATTCTATCAGCTAGTCTCGGTTCATATTTTATACACAATGTTACAAAAAATCCTTTAAATATAATCATATTTTAATCGTCAGAAAACTATAGAAATTAAGAAAGCCGAACTGCTTTACTGCAATTCGGCTTTCAATTTGTGTTTACATTTGACTGGAAGTAAACAACTATTATTATCTATTTTTTGTAGAATAATTTAACCATTTTTTCTTTGAATTTGTCAACCAACAAATACATTACTGGAACCATAATTAAGGTAATGAATGTTGCAAACGACAATCCAAATGTGATAGTCCAAGCCATTGCACCAAAGAAGGTAACACTGTCGCCACCGAAGTGAATTTTTGGATCAAGATGTTGTAACAATGAAACAAAGTCAATATTGAATCCAACTGCTAGCGGAATTAAACCTAAAATTGTAGCTGTTGATGTTAATATTACTGGTGTAATACGCATCTTGGCAGCTTCAATAATTGCCTCTTTCAATATACTTCCTTTTTCAAGTAACACGTCGGTACATTCAACGAGCAGGATACCATTTCGAACCACAATACCGGCCAGAGCAACAACTCCCATTCCAGTCATGATAATTGATATTGACATGTGGAAGAATACAAATCCAAGTAATACACCAATAATACTGAACAAGATTTCAGATACAATGATGATAGGTTTACGCGTTGAATTAAACTGAGTTACCAAGATGAAAATGATTAACAATATTGCCAATAACATACTCTTTCCAAGGAAACTAGCCGATTCTTGTTGACTTTCATTTTCACCAGTAATCTTGATGTCAATTGTTTCAGGTTTCTTGAAATTTTTGAATGCTTTTTCCAATTTAGGATTAATCTCAGCAGCCGAGAAACCTGTTATAACATCAGAATATAAAGTGATAACACGTTTTGCATTATTACGAGTAATACCACTGTAAGTATTTTGATATTCGATAGTTGCTACCGACGATAATGGTATTTGACGAACTAATCCACCCATTGCCATATCGCGGAAAATGATTTTGAGGTTCATCAATCGTTCAATGTCTTCGCGTTCGTATTTGCTATAACGAAGTTCTACAGGGAATTGATCTTCACCATCACGATATTTTGTAACTTCTTTGCCAAGAATTGCGGTACGAATTTCACCACCAATTTGACCTGAACTGATGCCTTCTTTTTGAGCACGTTGACGGTCTATTTTGATGATTAATTCTGGTTTACGAGCATCAAAATCTGATTTCAATTCTGCAATTCCAGGTATTCCCGATTCTTTGATATATTTTTTGAGATTATCGGTAACGGCTACCATTTCGTCAAGGTCGTCGCCACTGATTTCGATGTTGATTGGTTTACCTGTTGGCGGTCCAGAACGTTGTTTTTCAACCGAAATTACTGCTCCTGGAATTCCTTGAACTGCCGTACGAATTTTTTCCATGTAGTTATTCGTTGATTCGCCATGACGTTTTTCAAAGTCAACAAAGTTAACAGTAACCTTACCTTTATTAGAGGTTTTAGTACCCGAATCAAACATATTATCAGAAGCGCCTAAAGCCACATTCGCTATAACCGATTCAACAATAGGATTTTTTACACCACAAGCATCGGTAACTCGTTTCTCAACAATTTTAGTAACCGAATCAGTAACTTTAATGTCTGTTCCTACAGGAAGTTTCACATAAACCATTACTACTTGCGGCTCATTATCTGGGAAGAAAACAACCTTCGGTTTCGCCTTTGCAGTAATAAAGAATGTTGCAAAAAGCAAAAGAATCAAGCTTATCATCATCCATAATGGACGGTAACCTTTCAAGACCCAGCGAAGAAGTTTTTCATATCCACGTAATGCTTTTGGCCAAACTCTATCTTGAAAATGAAGGATAACTTTGTAGCCCCATACATTATGTCCGATATATGAAAGTCCAACAAAGATTAAAAAATTTCCAATTCCATGACTTCCTGCAATGTGAAAAAGGAATGCTAAGCCACCAATAATGCTTGAAACCATTACGAGAGTTTTCTTTTTGTAATGGAAGTTTTCATCATCATCTTCGTGTTTCATGAAACTAACTGCAAACACAGGATTTAAAAGATATGCAACAATCAATGATGAGAATAATGCAATTATCAAAGTAACAGGTATAAAGAACATGAATTTACCAACAATACCCGGCCAGAATGCTAATGGGAAGAATGGTGCCAATGTTGTAAGCGTTCCCGAAAGAATAGGTACAAACATTTCGCCGGCAGCATATTTTGCAGCTTGAGCAATGGTTAAATCTCGGTTGGCTTTGAAAATCCGATGGGTGTTTTCGATAACCACAATGGCATCGTCAACAATGATTCCAAGTGCGAAGATGAAGGCAAACATTACCAGCATATTCATCGTAAATCCAATACCTGGAAGTACAATATAGCTTAATGCCATTGCCAACGGAATCGATAATCCAACGAAAAGAGCATTGGTCAATCCCATGAAAAACATCAACACTAAGGTTACCAAAAGGAATCCAATAATGATGGTGTTATTCAAATCATTAAGTGTCGTTTTAGTTTTATGACTTTGATCGCCAGTTATAACAACATTTAGTTCTTTGGGGAATTTTGTCTTTTGGAGATTTGCCATGATATCTTTAATTTTGTCTGACGACTCTATTAAGTTTTCACCACTTTTCTTAACGATATTAAGTGTAATAACGTTTTTACCATTTAAACGAGCATAACTTTCTTGTTCTTTAAAGCCATCGCGAACTTGTGCCACTTCACTCAATTTCACTTGTGCGCCTGTTGCTGAAGCAATAATGATATTTTTAATCACGTCAATATTTTTGAATTCACCAACAACACGAACCGAACGACGCATTCCTTGCATTTCGATGGTTCCGCCGGCAACGGTCATATTTTCATATTTTACCGCACGTTCTATATCACCGAAGGTTAATCCAGCAACTTGCAGTTTGTACATGTCTACATCGATTTGAATTTCGCGATCGAGTGCACCTACGATATCTACACGTGTGATTTCCTTTAAGCTTTCAATTTTATCTTGAGCATCTTCTGCATATTTCTTAATTTTGGCAAGATCTAAATCGCCCGAAAGATTGACATACATAATTGGAATTTCTGAGAAGTCAATTTCGCGAACCATTGGGTCCATTGGAAGATCGTTTGGTAAGTCGTTTTTGGTTTTATCAACAGCATCTTTTACTCGTTGCTTTGCTTCGGCAATTGCAATTCCCGTATTAAATTCAACGATAATACTCGAAACATCTTGGATTGAATTACTCGAAATTTTCTTAACTCCATTTATCGATTTTAAGTTTTTCTCTAACGGACGTGTACAAAGGTTTTCCATATCCGATGGCGATGTTCCGGGATAAACGGTGTTTACAAACACTGTTGGTATAACGATTTCGGGAAATTGTTCTTTCGGAATCGTGTAATAATTTACCATCCCAAAAATCATGAGAATCACCGTCAAAACATACATACTTGTTTTGTTGTCGATGGCCCAACTTGTAGGCTTAAATTCTTTAAAGTTTATCTTTTTCATCTTTTATTTTTTAATCTTTTATCAATAAGAAAAGTGTATTTACCAATAATTTCATTTCCCTAAAGGGGACTTTTTGTCTTCAATGTATTTAAAGCCCCTTTAGGGGTTTGGGGTGAAATAGGTAGTTTTACCTTTTATTTTACCGAAACTTCTTCGCCTTCATCAACAGTTAAGTAACCAGTTGAAATAACCTTGTCGCCTTTTGTTAATCCGCTGGTAACTTCAGCTAAACCATTGTATGTTTGACCTGTTGTAATTGTTTTTTTACGAACAATACTTTTACCATTTTCGTCCGATACAACTAAAATAAATTGACCTTTTTGGTCTGTTTGTATTTGGTTGATTGTAATCACAAAAGCATTCTCATTTTTATAATCGTTTATCTTCACAACTGCTATCATGTTAGCTTTCATGTCGTTTGTTCCTGCAAAATGAGCTTCAATATTAAATGTTCTGTTGACTGGATCGATAAAACGACTGCAAAAATCTACTTTCGCAGCAATTTCTTTTTTAAGATCGGTAACACAAATTTTAACAACATCACCTTGATTTACTTTCGAAGTATATGCTTCAGCAATTTGAGCTACAGCTTTTAATGCAGTGAAATTTACAATTTTACAAACGGGCATTTGCGGTCCAACCATTTGACCTATCTTTAATGGCAAATCTTCGATTGTTCCCGAAACTGGAGCTTTTATTTGGTACATATCCAATTGTTTCTTAGCCGATGAAACTTGCGATTCTAAAGCTTCTTTTCCCGTTTTTGCTTGAAGGTATTGCACTTCTGAACCTATGTTTTGATCCCATAAACCTTTTTGTTTGTTGTACACATCGGTTGCAAGTTTCAATTGGGTTTCCAGTGCTTTTATTTGTTCTTGTCCAGCAGAACTATTAAGTTGTGCAATGACTTGTCCCGCTGAAACATTTTGACCTTCATGAATAAAGATTGCTTTTATCATTCCGGGTGCTTCGGGAAAAACGTTTACGTTGTTGTCTCCATCCAGTTTACCTTGAACTTCAATAAAATGATCGAAACGTCTTGAAGCAACAGCTTCGATTGAAACGATTTTTATATTCGCATCAGCAACTGCTGTTGTGTCTGTTAATTGCAATTGAAGATCTTTAATTTTGCCATTAAGCGTTACGATTTGATCCTTACAACCTGAAATTTCTTTACGAATATCGTCTTGCGATTTCTTTCCTCCACATGAAGCTAGTGCTAGGGTTGCGAGTATTATTACTGTCTTTTTCATTTTCTTGTATGTATTTATATTTTGACTTTCTTTTCTTACTATTTTATTAATTTTTCTAAAGCATTTTTTGCATTTACCAATTCTATTACCGTTGAATAGTAGGTTGATTCAGACTGCAAAAGTTGTGCTTGCGCTTGCGTTAATTCCATTGATGACGAAACCCCACTTTTGAATTTTATCAAGGTCTTTTTGTAAATTCTTTGTGACAACTCTAAGTTTTCCTTGTTTGCATCTAGCTTATTTAATGCGCTGCTATAGCTCGTTTTTGCTTGTGAATATGCTAATTGTAAGCCTTGCGAAGCTTGAAATTCAGTATTCTTTGCCTTTTCTAAATCTAAACTAGCTTGTTTTATTCTAGCACATTTAGCACCACTTCCAAAAATTGGAATATTTATCGCTGCACCAATTACATGAGGAGGTGTAAATGACATTGCATTTTTATTAAATTGATGATCAAATTGGTAAAATGCTGCAACATCTGGCAATAACGTTGATTGCTGATATTTCAATTGTAACTTCTTTAGTTTGGTTTGTGTTTGAACTAATTGGAAATCGGTATTTTTATCAACATTCAAATCGCCGGTTAATAATGCTAGTTGAATATTTTGAGCCAACATTGCATCCAATTTATCTGTTAAAACGATATTGGTTGTCATGTCCAATCCCATTTGTAAACGAAGTAAGTTTTTGGCAACTTCAACTTGATTATCCATTACCAATAAGGTGTTTTTAAGATTATTGGCAGTTAATGTTATTTGGTCAACCGCTGTTTCTTCAACAAAACCACTTTTGTACATGGCTTGCATTTCTTTGGCTGTTTTCAATGTTTGAGCATAAATGGAATCCATGATGTTTTTATTTTCTTGCATTACCAAAACCAAGTGATAAGCATTACTTACCGATTCAGCTAAATCCTTTGTCGATTTTGTGATTGCTAATTCCGACATTCCTTTAAAAGCCTTTGTGGTTTGCAATCCCACTAAATAGGCACCGCTAAACAGTAATTGACTTGCAGTAAGATCGGCAGTTGCTCCCCATTTCATTTCACTTTCGGTAACTGTTGCTGGAGGAGTTGATTTTGGAACATTTCCTAAATATGGATTTCCAGGTTCAAGTCCATGTAAAGATTGATCGACAAGATACATCCAAGCCGGTAAAGCTCCTAATCCACTAAACTCAGAATATAATGCAGGTAATTTGGGCATATACGACGCTGCAACTTTTCCACTAATCTGTGGTAATCCAATCGCAGTGGTTTCCCAGATTTTCTTTTTTGCAATTTCGAGGTCAAGGTTCGAGTTTTTGAGAACCGGACTATTTGCTACTGCAAATTTCTGTGCCTCTTCGAGTGTGAATGCTTGACTGTTTTTAGCAGTCTTTGAACTGTCGGTTTGTGCTTGTATCTGCATCAATCCGGCAAAAAGCAATCCTAGTAATACTGTGCTTCTTTTTTTCATTTTGTGTTACAAATTAATAATTCAATTCTTTTTTCTTTTTTTCAAAATAAGCAATACCGTTAGCATTCGATATTCCTCGGATGTGACTTTCGAACATCGTTTTAAAAACCTGTTCGAAAGTGTAATTCTTAAACATTTCGTCGCACATTTCATTAAAATCTTCCAAACGACGAACATATAAATTTGAAATTAATTCAATATCTAAGTCATCTCTGAAAAGGTTTTGAGCAATACCTTGTTCAATATTTGCTTTGATTTGACTAGAAATTCTATCGCGTTTCGATATCCAAAATGACGAAAATTGTTCAGGATAATACTTTTTTAATTCGAAAACTTGTGCATGACTCGTTTCGTTTATGTGTTTACAAACCGATTCGCTTACAAGTAATAAAACATCAATTGCAGTAGTATTTTCTTTAGAACAAATAGCTTCGTAATTTTTTAAATCAACTTCTAAATGATGTTGCAACATTGCTTCTATCAAATCCTCTTTATTTTTGAAGTATAGATAAATTGTCTTTTTTGAAATGTGCAGTTCTTGAGCAATATCATCCATCGATACACTTCGGATGCCAATTCGTCCAAACATTTGTATCGATCCGTCTAATATGTCTTGCTGTTTTTGATCCATTTCCAAAGCCTTTTTTATTTTGCGGTAAAGATATTCCTTTTTATTTTATGGAAACGTTTTTTGTTTGAAATGTTTCCAATGGGTGCATTATTAATTTCCAAGCAAATGTAGAGGTGAACAAGAGTCTTAAAAAAAAGAAATCGGTGAATGGCGTTTACGAGTCGAGGAAAGTTGAAATGCTAATTTTGTAGAACTGTTGCCTGCAATGGCTTATGAATAAAGAAACCGAATAAACTTAGACGTTGCAGGCAAAGGCTCTACATGAACGAAAAATCGTTCTTCGCTATCTTTGCTTTACAAAATGCGTACAGCAACTTTCGAACATTGGTACCTTCTTTTAATAGTTTATCTGATATCGTAGGATTATATATTTCAATGTTTTTACAGGTTTCATCAAGAAAGGCATCACCTTTGAAACCATTAAAGGTATCGGTTATCTCTACAAGCACGCTATATAAAACATATTCCATTACACGATTTGCCAATAAGAGGGAACCTTTCTTTTCATCTGCCGAAATTTCGCGAGAGTGTGGTTGGTAAAATGTCGAAACTGATTCAATAAAGCAATCTTCGCAAGTTTTTAGCAAAACGGATTGTATTCTTAGAATTTGGAAATAATCATCTTGGTTCGTAATTATGCCTGTTTTATACAATTCTTCGCTACGATGTAAATAGAATAACGATAAATGAGCCAGTTCTATGTTATGTTCCTCTTCCTCAAATAAATCGCCATGATACATTATCATGAAAGCTCTGCCTAGTAAAAATACTTTTGGATGATTCCAGAGTACAAAAGGATTTTCGTGAATGGTTTTATAAACGTTTCGAAATACTTCGTTAGCAGCACGATATTTTCGGTTATCAGTGGCATCTAAGGCTTTTTCTATTTGATCTATTAGCGTTTTTTCGTCTATCATTCTTGGTCAAAATTTTCAGGTAATTCGGAATTTGATTTGTCAAAAGCTTTAAGTAATTGTTCTGCTTGAAGCTTTTTCGCTTGATTTACATAAACCACAAAACCCATGGCAGGTTCCAAAGCATTCGATTCGGTTACAAAACTTTCGATGTCTTCTTCTTCAAGAATTGCAGAGAAAATATGTGCTTGCCAGACATGCTGAAAACGAACCAGTTCTATTAAATCGTTGTTCATTTGTGAAAAATCTTTAATTTCCATGACAAAGGTATAGATTTTGTCTAAGAATCGTACTTTTGTTTAACTCAAATCTTTAAAATATACCCTAATGAAAAAACTTGCGATATTGCTGATATGCATCCTTCCATCTCTTGTCTTTGCCCAAACAGGCGAAAAAAACTTTATCGATCAAAACTATATTGAAGTTACAGGTAAAGCCGACCTTGAAGTTATTCCCGACCTTATTTATATTCATATTGTGATTAACGAGAAAGACAATTCGGGCAAAACGCCAATCGAAGAAATGGAGAAAAAGATGAAAGCCAAATTGCAAGATTTGGGAATCGATATTGCCAAAGATCTAAACGTTCAGGACATGGAGAGTAACTTTCAAAAATACTTCTTCTTTAAGCCAGATGTTATGCTTTCAAAAGAATTTCAATTATTGACACACGACGCTAAAATGGCAGGATCTGTTTTTATTGAACTTAAGAAATTGGGAATTTCAAATCTTTCAATCGCGAAACTCGACCATAGTAAAATGGAAGATTTAAAGAAAGAAGTAAAAGTAAAAGCCATAAAATCGGCAAAAACGAAAGCAGAATTATTATCGCAAGCGGTTGGGCAAAACATTGGCCGTGCTATTCATATTCAGGAAATAGAATATGGCGATTATCAACCAATGATGATGAATATGAGAATGGAAAAAACGTCGATGATGTCAGATGCTCAAGCAGAACCAGAACCAACTATCGAATTTCAAAAGATTAAACTCTCGTCGAGTATTGCAGTGAAGTTTGAGTTGAAATAAAACAGTACTGAAATCGAATCTTTACAATCGTTTTTTATACTTTTGTTCGTCTTTAAAACACATTGAATAAATGAAAATCGGAATCGTAGGAGTTGGTTTACTTGGAAGCTCCCTTGCTGTAGCTCTTAAAAATAAACTACAAAATGAAATAGAAATCGTAGCTTTCTCAAGCGAATCGACCCTAGAAAAAGCTCGTGCAATGAATCTTTTTGCAGGATTTCATTCGTACGATGAAATTACCACAGCTATCGATGGACTTGATATTCTATTTCTTTGTTCACCGATTAAAGTTATTCTCAACCACATAGAAGCCATCTCCAAAGCACCGAAACTAAATAAAACAATTGTTATTACCGATGTTGGAAGCACTAAACGTTTGATCATGGATAAGGCAACAAAATGCTTTGAAGGTCGCAATGATATCGTGTTTATTGGTGGTCATCCGATGGCTGGTAACGAGTTTAAAGGCATTGATGCAAACGATAAAAGTTTGTACGAAAATGCCATCTATGTTTTAACACCAATGCCACAAACAGAAGACGATTATGTGAGCAAACTTCTTGAAATTGTGAAACACGTAGGTGCAATTCCAATGATTTTGGAGCCCGAAAAACACGACCGCGCCGTTGCCGGAATTTCACATTTACCACAAATGATGGCATCGGGACTTGTGGATATGATTTCGAAAGAAGACAATGCTGAACTTTCAAAAACGCTGAGTGCTGGTGGATTTCGGGATATGACACGCATTGCATCATCGCAATACCGCATGTGGGAAGATATTGTAGAAACCAATAAAGACAATATTAATGATTTAATAGATCGATATATTTCAGAATTAACATTAATCAAGGAATCGATAAAAACCCAAAACCTCGAATCTATATTTGAAAATGCTCGCAATACTCGCGAACAGATTCAAAAAGGGAAAAAAGGTCTTTTACAACAAAGCCTTTTCGAAATATTTGTACGTATTCCCGATGAACCGGGAATGATTCTAAAGATTTCGACCATTTTGGCAGAAGAAAACCTAAACATTAAAGATATCTCTATTCAACATAGCCGCGAACAAGATGGCGGTCAGTTCCGACTTGGATTTGCAACATTCAGCGATAGCGAAAAAGCTGTTGAATGCCTGACAAAACAGGGCTATTTTGCCAAAACGATAGAATAATTAAGGTATTTCGTATTTGTAGAGCCGTTGCATGCAACGGCTCTTTTTTTATTATATTAATTGCAACGTTCCAATACAAGACGTTGCATGCAACGTCTCTACAAAACAAATCCTACCTACCTATTTCTAGGTATATAAAAATACCATAAACAGATTACCATAACCGCAGTAATTTTATGGATATTTGTATAGAAATAAACCTTAAAAAATTATATATCATGGCAGATAGCAAGAAACTTCATTACGAAACGCTGCAGGTTCATGCAGGACAAGTTCCCGATCCAACAACCAATTCGCGTGCGGTGCCAATTTATCAAACATCGTCGTATGTGTTCAATAATTCTGAACATGGTGCAAACCTGTTCGCGTTAAAAGAGTTTGGAAATATCTACACTCGTTTGATGAACCCAACAACCGACGTTCTTGAAAAACGGTTGGCAGCATTAGAGGGTGGAGTAGCAGCTGTTGCAACTGCTTCGGGACAAGCAGCTCAATTTCTTGCTTTACATACCATTGTTGAAGCTGGCGAAAACATTGTAAGCACCTCATTTCTGTATGGAGGAACGTACAATCAATTTAAGGTAGCCTTCAAACGTTTAGGCATAGATGTTCGTTTTGCAAAAGGCGACAATCCAGCCGATTTTGAAAAACTAATTGACGAAAAAACAAAAGCAATTTATCTTGAAACGATTGGTAATCCTGAATTCAACGTTCCCGATTTCGAAGCATTTGGAAAATTAGCACAAAAACACGGCATTCCATTGGTGGTTGATAATACCTTTGGAGCAGCAGGATATATTTGTCGTCCCATAGATTTTGGCGCAAACGTGGTTACAGCATCGGCAACCAAATGGATTGGCGGACATGGAACAAGCATTGGCGGAATCATTATCGATGCAGGAAACTTCAATTGGGGAAATGGGAAATTTCCAAATTTCACCGAACCATCGGAAGGCTATCATGGCTTAAAATTTTGGGACATTTTTGGTGCTCCGGGTCCATTTGGCAATATTGCATTGGCAATTCGTGCTAGAGTTGAAGGTCTTCGCGATATGGGTCCCTGTATCAGCCCATTTAACTCGTTCCAATTATTACAAGGCATCGAAACACTGTCGCTTCGTGTACAACGCACGGTCGATAATGCTCAAGAAATAGCAGAATGGCTTTCGAAACATCCAAAGGTGGAAAGTGTAAACTATCCTGGATTAGCTTCAAGCAAATATCATGCGTTGGCTACAAAATATTTGACTCACGGTTTTGGTGGCGTCCTCACGTTTTCGATAAAAGCCGGAAAAGAAAAGGCTTCGGAATTCATAGAAGGATTAGAGTTAATCAGCCATTTGGCAAATGTTGGTGATGCGAAAACGCTGATAATTCATCCAGCAAGTACAACACATCAACAACTTTCGGACGAAGAACAAATCATTTCGGGTATTTTCCCAAACATGCTTCGTTTGTCATTGGGAATTGAACATATCGATGATATTAAAGCAGACTTAGAACAAGCGTTTGCAAAAATTAGCTTTTATTGATTACTTAAAAAAGAAAAAGGAGTTTTCGTCTTAGGATGGAAGCTCCTTTTTTATTTTAAAATGGAATAATTCCTAAACTTTTTCTTCCCGCAAATCTGAGGACACAATAATTCGCGAATGATTGCTCTCCAAAACTGAGGGGTGGAATAATTCGACGTTTTTTTCTTCCCGCAAATTGCAGGGACAAATAATTCCGGAATTTTTCCTTCGCGCAGATCTGAGGACGAAAAAAAATGCGAATTATTCCTTCCCTCAATCTGGGGGACGAAATAATTCCAGATTTTTTTGCTGTATGGAATTGAAGAGAGAAAAATTCTAAACTTTTTTGCTAGAATGATTTGTAATAGGAATGATTTGTTACTTTTGCCGTTGAAAAAAACAGCTAAAACGTAAACAAACATACAGGAAATGAAATATTATAAAATCTTAATTATAATTGCTTTTACTTTACCTTTTTCCAGTTGTATCTATTATCCAAAATTGGTAGATATTCCTTTGATAAACAAGAAAAAAGATTTAAGAATTGATGCCTCTGTTTCTCCATTATTCTCTGCAAATTCTACTATTTCTTATGGATTAACCGATAAAATCGCTATACAAACATATGGTAGTATAGAAAATGATCTTGGACATTATTATCAAGGTGCGGTTGGATATTATAAAGTCTTTAAAAAGAATACTGTTTTTGAGTTATACGGCGGTATTGGTAATGGATATAGAGTTGCAATAAGAGATGCAGGAGGTAGTATTAAAGGAGATTTTCAATCGTATTTTTCTCAAATTAATATAGGAAAGGTTAATTGTGCATATGCACATGCCGATTATGGATTTGGATTGAAAACAGGAATTCTTCATTCTAATCTTTTAGCAACCGATTACTATGATATTAATCAACCAACATCAAGGTCTATAAATAATCAATTACAAGTTGAACCTGAATTATTTGCAAGATTTGGTGGTAATAGATTGAAATTTAATGTAAAAATAGGTGGTTGTTGGTTCTCTAAATTTACAAATACTGACAAATTCCTCCCATATTACCAATGGAATCTTGGGTTAGGTTTAAATTTCAGACTATAACTAAATTATATATTATAAAAATGAAAAACATAAAAAAAGGAAGTGTTTTAATCCTAATGTCGTTACTTTTTAAAGTAGCAATCGGACAAAATTCCTTAAGCATTACTGGTGGTTTTGTTAGTTATTTGAATAAACCATTTGATTTTGGGATGCAATCGAATCCACCAATTTACGATCATGTTATAAAAGAATATAAAAGAACTTTCGGTTATTCTTTCGGTTATTCATTTAATTGGAAATTTATAAAAAATCTTAGCCTTGACTTCGCACCTCATTTAATATTCTCAAATGAAGAATATAAAGTTCTAAATAGTGAAATTTTAGGACTAACAAATACTGGAGAATTTATATATTCTGGTAAAGTAAAAGAATTTACAGAAAAAGGTCGTTCATACGGTTTGGTTGTACCCGTTTCATTGAAAATTAATGTATATAAATCAAAATTATTTTTCCATTTTGGTGGAAATTTTACCAATGACAGATTTAGAATAGCTAATAATTTGCCAGTATTTGGTGATCCAGCATATTATCAATTATATAATAGCAGATTATATTATGATAATACTAACACAGATTATAGTGGAAAATACAAAGCTGTGCCTTTTAATAAAAAATATGGCATTGGTAGCCAAATTGGATTAGATTATGAATTTTCCAAATTTGCAATTAGTTGCAATGTTGAAACAACACGATGGAACGATAATCCATTTAGTTCTCTAAATATAGGAATGAAATATAAGATTTCAAAAAAATCAGAAAAATCTTCATCTGACACATCATTACATAATTTGAAACATTCTTTAGGTTTTACTTTTGGTAATTCTATTGGTAAGGGTATTTCATATCGATTTTTTCCAAAACGTTTTGGCTTTCAAACAACTTTGGGGTCATGGAAAAACGATTATTCAACTCGATTTAATGTGAGTGTAACGTTATTATACAAAGCAATAGAATTAGAAAAGGCAAATGTATTTATCTACCAAGGAAACAGACTTAGCTATTATAGAGAAAAGGATATGACTTATTATAACAGTAACACTTTTTATAACAGTTTAGGCTTAGGTCTCGAAATAATAGCATTGAAACGGTTAAGTTTAAATATCATGAATGGATATACCTCTTCAGATAAATTACATTATTTTAGATTTAATGTTGAAGGTGCTTTGTATTATAAGTTTTAGAAGTTAGTTTCTAATATACTATAAACACAACGGAAACTCCGTTTAAGGTTTGCATAAGAAACTTACACGGTTTTTCCTTCCCTCAATCTGGGGGACGAAATATTTTCGGATTTTTTTACAGTTTTGGCTAGCCGAGAGAAAAATATTCCAAACGTTTTTGCGTTAATGAAATGTCTGAGGTCTGATTTTTAACTTTAGCCGTTGAAAATAACTAAAACGACAGTTTAAAATAGCAGCAAAAGTTGATATTTATATAGTAGCGATAATTTTCAAAAGCACAATTTAAACCCTAATTTAATATTTTAAAAAATGAGAAGAATAAAAAGGATTTCAATCTTATTTACGACAGTAGCTATGATGGCTTCGTGTACAACAATTTCGTATGTACCAAAAGTTAGTTTGGATGTAAGTCCCAAAACAGTAAATAAAGTAGTTCAGGTAGAAAAATTTATAGATTCGTCACCAATTAAAGACAAGAAAACTCCCTTTTTAGGATTATCTGTTACCAATGCCGAAGCGTTACCAAACGGACTAGATATTGAAGTAACCAATGCTATCGTTTCTGATTTTTCAATTAATGGTGTATTTAAGCAAATAAGTCGAAAGGTTGAGAATCCCGATTATATAATAAAAGGTGAGATTAAAAAGTTTTCTGGAAAGTCGGTTTTAAATAATTTTGCTAAGATTACAATGATTACAAGTTTGACAGCAGTTATTGTAGCTCCTATTTTAAATGAACCATTGATAGAGTTAGGTGCTACTCCAATTTTAACATGGTACTTCGGTCTGCCAGTTTCAAAAAACACAGCTGATGTTGAAATTGTTATGAGTCTTTATGACAAGAACAATAACTTAATAAACACGTACTATGGAAAAGCAAACGATAAAATTTCGACTTCAATGTATAAAAATAAAATGTTAGCAGTTCCAAGCTTGACAAATAAAACCTTTAGTACAGCAATTATGCAGATTCGAGAGCAAATTTTAAATGATATTATTAAACTAAATAAAGATTAACAATACGGTAAAAATCAAACAAAAAACTCCCAAGCAATAATCCTTGGGAGTTTTCTGTTTTTATATCTTTTGGATATTTTATAATCCTTCCAATTCCGCACCCAATTTTCCCCAAACGGCCATTTCTGTTTCCAATTGCGTTTGCAATTGCGAAAAAGCAACGTAGAGCGATTGTTCTACACTATGTTTTGGGTCATTAATCTTTTCAGTAAGTTGAGCCATTTCGGCTTCTATCCGTTGAATCGAATCTTCCGACTTTTTAATTGCCAATTGCAAGCGTTTAGTCTCGCGGTCTTTCAGTTGTTTTGCCTCGTTCGAAAGGATAGCTCTTGCTTCTTTTTTGTCGGCACGAGCGGTAGAATCTACTTTGCGGGTTGCTTCTAATTCGCGAAAGTTTTCCATTTTCTTTTTATCAAGAAAATCTTGAACCGACCCCATGTGCTCTTTGGCAACGGTATTGGCAAATTCATAGACCTTGGTAACCAATCCTTCGAGGAAATCGCGGTCATGCGATACCAAAATTATGGTGCCATCGTATTGTAAAAGAGCGTTTTTAAGAATCTCTTTCGACTTAATGTCCAAGTGATTCGTTGGCTCATCGAGTACCAACAGATTGTATGGTTCGAGCAATAGTTTCGACATCGCTAAACGATTGCGTTCGCCACCCGAAAGGACGCGTGCTTTTTTCTCAACATCTTCGCCCGAGAATAGGAATGAACCTAAAATATCGCGAATACGTTTACGAACATCGCCAACTGCAATATCGTCCAAAACTTCAAAAACAGTTCGGTCGGGAGGTAAAAGTTCATCTTGGTTTTGAGCAAAATAGCCAATATTTACATTATGCCCTTTTGCCAGTTTACCTTGATATTCCACTTCGTTCATCAAACATTTGATGAAGGTGGTTTTCCCTTCGCCGTTTTTACCAACTAAGGCAATTTTTTCGCCTCGTTCCAGCGAAATGTTTACTCCATTAAGAATGGTTTTTTCGCCGTATTTCTTAATTAAATCGGTGGCTACAACAACCTCGCGACCCGAGCGTGGTGCCGCAGGGAAATGAAAACTTATTGCCGCTTTATCTTCTTCTTCAACTTCGAGACGTTCAACTTTATCGAGTTGTTTAATCCTCGATTGTACTTGCACGGCTTTGGTCGCTTTGTATCGGAATCGTTCGATAAAATCTTCGGTATCGGCAATCATTTTTTGTTGATTCACATACGCCTGCATTTGGTTGTCGCGACGTTCTTGACGCATTTCCAAATAACGAGAGTAGGTGGCTTTGTAATCGTAGATTTTGCCAAGCGAAATTTCTATAGTTCGATTGGTTACCGTGTCGAGGAATCTTCTATCATGCGAAATAAGAACCATGGCACCTTTGTAGTTTCTTAAAAACTCTTCGAGCCATTGAATCGATTCGATGTCAAGGTGGTTTGTTGGCTCATCAAGCAAGAAAACGTTTGGACGTTTCAAAAGAATTTTAGCCAACTCAATACGCATACGCCATCCACCGCTAAATTGCGCTGTGGGACGAGTGAAATCGCTTCGTTTAAAACCAAGTCCGAGTAATGTCATTTCAACCTCAGCATCACGATTCGAACTGCCAAGCATTTGTAATTTATCGTTGAGGTCGGTTATCAGGTCAATAAGTTCGGCATAACTGTCGGTTTCGTAATCGGTGCGAACTTCTAATTCTTTTTGAACTTCATCAAGCTCCGTTTCAATATTGGTATGTTCCGAAAAGGCTGTTAAGGCTTCTTCGAAAACGGTTCGCGAATCGCTAACTTTTAATTCCTGAGGAAGATATCCAAGCTTTATGTGATTGGGAATTGCTATCGAACCACTTTCTTTTTGCACCATTCCCATGCAAATTTTAAGTAAGGTTGATTTTCCTGCACCATTTTTGCCTACTAAACCAATGCGATCGCGTGCATTAACAAGGAATGTAACGTCTTTAAAAAGGTCTTTCCCTCCGAATTGTACGGTGAGATTTGTAACTGAAATCATGTGTTTTTTTAATTATTTAAAAATAAAACGGATGTTAAATATCTGTTTTATTCTATTCTATATACTACTAGTTCGTAGCGAATTTTATGCTGATTAATTGAATAAATGCTAACTTTTGAAACTCACAAGTCCCCTTGACAAAGGGAGTTGGGGGAATGAATAATCAGTCTTGTTTTTAAAATAACTGTCTACAAACATCTCCTGCTTGTTTCACAATACCATAGGTGAACAAGTGAATTGAAGGAACATTGTGTTTTTGTAATTCTTTAGCTTGTGTAACGCACCATTCTGTTCCAACTTGACGAGCAGCTTCATCATCCTTACAGGCATTCATCGCATTTTTCAAATCTTGTGGAAAATCAATGCTGAATAGTTTTGGCAATATTTCAATTTGATTTTTTTGTGCCAAAGGTTTAATTCCCGGAACAATAGGAATATCAATGCCAGCTTCACGACATTTGCGTACAAAATTAAAGTATACTTGATTGTCAAAAAACATTTGTGTTATAATATAGTCGGCACCTGCATCAACCTTCTTTTTAAGGTTATGAATATCGGTATCAAAACTCACCGCATCTGAATGTTTTTCAGGATATCCTGCCACACCACAACAGAAATTTGTCATTGCTGATGTTTGTGGTTCAGCATCATCAAGATATTTCCCTTTATTCATTTCCATTGCCTGAGTAACCAATTGCGATGCAAATTCATTGCCATCGGGTTCAGGTTTATATTCCGTTTCAACCTTCATTTGGTCGCCACGTAAAGCCAATATGTTTTGAATGCCAAGGAAATTTAGATCGATCAGAACGTATTCGGTTTCTTTGCGAGTAAATCCTCCACAAAGAATATGTGGAACAACTTCAATATCGTATTTGTGTTGTATTGATGCGCTGATTGCAACCGTTCCTGGACGTAAACGAACTCGTTGGTTGTTACTATCAATTTGTTCGCGGTGTGAAGTAATATTAATAAACGATGGTTTAAATTCCATCAATGGATCTATAAATGAACAAACCGTATCGAGACCTTTTCCCTTCATAGGAGGTAAAATCTCGAACGAGAATAATGACTTCTTCGATGATTTAATGATATCTATTACCTTCATTATGTGTTATATTTTCTTTTTATAATAGTCTGCAAAAGTAGTAAAATATAACAAAGAAGCGGTTGTATTTAAGTAAAAGTTTTAGATTGAAGGAATTTGAAAATGCTTCGACAAGCTCAGCATGACTATTGTATAAACGTATGTCACCCTGAGCTTGTCGAAGGGTTTACTTCCTTTTTAATTAGAATGTCAACCGATACGTAACCATTGGATAAAAACCAATTTGGTAAGCATAAGAAATTTTTGAATCTTGAGGTTTCAGTCTATTATACAGGAATTGTTCCATATAAATGTTCTTTTGATTTGTTAGATTTTGCATATCTAAAGCCCATTCTTGTGCGAATTTTTGCTTGTTCATTTTGTATGAAATGCGTAAATCGAATCGAAAGTAATCTTTATATCGTGAGCCAAAAATGTTGGTGTAATCATACACCGTTTCACCTGCTGCAATTGATTTTGCCAGGTCAATGTTTATGCGACGTTTGCCACCTGCCCAAATGTTTTTCAAGTCGAACGCCAATGCATTTCCTTTTCCAAGTTTTAGCTCGTAACCGCCTAAAAGATTCCATACAAAATTACCATTGAAAACGGTGTTTCTTTCCGGTGCATATGGCGTTTTATATTTCGATTGGAATAGTGATGTTGTAGAAAGGAAATAAAAATGATTGGAAAAGAATTTTTCTAAGGTAAATTCAACTCCATAGTTTTTGCCTGTTCCTTTGTTTACCAGCGAATCGAAGCGAGGAGTGTAAAAATCGGCTCCATAGTTCAACATCGAAATCATTGCTCGTTCTTGATATTTTTGACTTTCAGGATTGAGGGCAATAGCATCGTTCATGTCTTTAATCGGAACATTATATAATTGCTGATAGTAAGTCTCAACTTTTAATCGAAGATTTTTTGCAATTTGATAATCGTAACCAACTATAAAATGATTGCTTTTTGTCATTCCGATGTTTTTATTTGTTTGTTCGTAATGCACATAATCGCTGGTCGATTGGGTAATGTAAACAAACAATGGTTGCAACTGACTGTGATGCCCATAACCGAGATTAAACGATTGTTTGTCGGTAAATTGATATTTTAAACTTGCTCGTGGATCGATTGAATATGAATTGTTTAATGCAAATAATTCGCCATTTACACCAGTATAAAATGTCACAAATTCGTTGAATCGATGTTGATATTGAGCATAAACTTGATAAAACATAATATTATTCTTCTTCACATTCATTGCCGATGTAAAGGTGTCAATAGCACTTGGTAACTGGTTATATTGTAAGAAACTGTAATTATTCTTCCAAAATGTATCATAGAAGTTAATGTTGTACGATGTTACCAAACCTCCAATGGTAATGTTATTTTGAGCATTTATTTTCTTGTTGATTTTTACACCGGCCAATGCACGTGTTTCGGTACTTTGTTCTTTGTAGAAAAGTCTTTTGTTTGAAATTGACCAACGATTCATGCTGTCTTGTTGGTAAATCATATTGTCTAATTGTAAGTTTGTTCTTGTTCCATTTACCGAAATATATGATTTAATCGTCCAATTGTTTTTTATATAAGTGTTTGATAAAATGGCTGTTGCCATATCAGAGCCAGTTATTATGTCATGCAAGGTATCATTTCCATACGACGATTTTAAATTGTGAGGTAATGTTATAGAGCTGTTTCCTGCTATTCCTGAAAAGCTAAATGTTCCCAGAGATTTTGTTGGAATATTTATTCTCATCGAAATGTCTTGATAATTGGGCGTAACTCCCAAAGGATTTAAACCAATCTTTTCGGCAAATGCCATTGTTGAGTATCGGTAATTTACTAAATATGTGGCTTTTTTGCCTTTTACAAATGGACCTTCAGTTCCTACTTCAACGCCACCATAGCCAATTTGCCCAAGATATTCACGCTTTTCGGTATTCCCATTTCGCATTTTAAGGTCAAAAACACCCGAAACAGAATTATTGTATTCTGCCGGCCAAGCTCCCGTAAAGAAATCGGAATTGGTAAGTAGATTATTATTCAACATACTTACTGGTCCACCAGTACTTCCTTGCGAACCAAAATGGTTAGGATTTGGAATAGGAACACCATCTAATTTCCACAATAAACCAGAAGGCGAATTTCCGCGAATTACAATATCGTTGCGTTGGTCGCCTGCCGAAACGACACCCGCAAAGTTTTGTGCCATTCGCGATGGATCGCCCAAACTTCCAGCATAACGCTCAGTTTCTTCAATACTAAACGAACGGGCACTGACAACTGCCATTTTATTCATTGGTTGTTCCTTTCCCGAATTGGCCGTTACCTGTACTTCTTGAATCTCAGTAATGTTTTCTTCCATTTTAGGGTTTATAACTAATTCTTTACCTGTTGAAAGTAATAATCCATTCATAGTAAACGATTTGTAACCTATAAATGTGAAACTGATATTTACACGTCCAATTGGTACATTCTTAAGTGTGTAATAGCCATCAACATCGGTACTCGTTGCAATTTGTGGATTTGATCCAATAATTACAACATTTACTCCCGGAAGTGGTGATTCGGCATCTTTATCTACAACACGACCATTTATCGATTGTGTAAGTGTTTGTGCTTGCAATGCTATTGCAAATACAAGGAATAGAATTGAGAGGGTACTTTTTTTTATCATAATTTTTAATTTAATCAAACTAAAGACAATTTTTAATTTAAAATGTTGGAATTATTTTGTTTTTTTAAATGTTATGCAATAGAACTTATTGTTCCAAAGCATTGTGGTTTCTATATCTTTAACTTCGATTGGAATTGCATTAATTATATCAGTAAAATCGAATTTTTTATCTATAAAATACTTTTTAGAAAGGGTACTTTTTTTATATTGTTTTTCAATGTAATCGTTTGTTTCGTCTGCAATAAGAATTTTATTGTTAGGTTTTGCAACTCGAATCATTTCCTGTATCGCCAATGATTTATCGTTGAAAAAATTTATACCACCAACATGAAATACAATATCAAAAGTATTGTCTTGAAATGGCAATGATTCAGCACAGCATTGAATAAGTGATAAATTCATTTTGTTCTCGAATTTTTTCTTGCATTTCCTTAGCATACCTATCGAAATATCTGCACCGATAAAATTTAGTGATTTGATATTGATTTTTTTAGGAATGAATTGTAAATCGTTTCCTGTACCGATTGAGATATAAAGTACAGAACAATCGTTCCTCCAATCTAGCTTCGACATTATTTCAGTACGCATTTCTTTAATGCTATTACCATATTTTAGTTTTCCAATTATTGATTCTGCAAAATCATAACCTTTCGACATCCAATCATACATTTTCATATATTTTTGGTTATCGCCAATTAAAAACCTTGAATCTATCAAATTTGGAATCTCATTTCCAATAGCTTTTTGTAATGCAGGTGTTAGTTTTTTAATAACAGATTGGTTCATCTCTTTATTCAAATCAAATTTCACTTCACAAAAGTAAATCGCTTTTTGTGTTTTGTAAATGTCTTTTTTGCGTTTGTGACGAAATGGAATTGAATAAAAGAAGAAATAGTATTTGTTGTTTTGTAATTTTAACGAATACAGCCGATTAGGTTCTATTCGTAGAATCGTTTTGTGATGAAAAGGTTGAAACTTTGGTGTGAAATGATCAATTCTTAGCCAATTTTTTCGATAGTTTGCTTTAAATCAGCAATGTTTTGACGCGAAGCTGGGAGGGGGTCTAAAAGTCCGTCAACCCAAATTTGAAAGTTATTTCCAGTTGAATAAATTTTTTTTATTTTATCGGTATTGACTATATACGAACGATGACTGCGCGAAAAGATTTGGTTTTCCCCAATGATAGTCTCTACATTTTTAAGACTCAATCGCAATAATTTAGTTTGCATAACTCCATTCATAATGAAATGGAATTGGCTGTAATTTCCTTCAGCTTTCACACAAATAAGATCATTGGTTTGAACAATTACTTTTTCATTTTTCGTTTCCGATTCAAATACCAATGTTTCATTCTCTTTTGCTTTTGCAATCTTATGTTCAAGCATTTGGTTTATTTTTTCAACTTCTTCAAGTCTTTCTTTTAATCGAATACTTCGAACAATGAAATACATCACGAATGAAAGCATTGCACCAATAGCTATGGTATATAATTGGTATCTGAAAAACCATTGCCATGTCAAACTCGATGTTTTATCAACGTAAATTGAATAGAAAAAATTGAGAGTCCCAATCGTTACAATATTTGCAAAATCTATTGGAAGTTGTTTGAATACAATATTGTCGTCAAGATCTGCGTCCACTTGTAAAATATATCGTGGAATGAGAAAGTAGTAAATCGAACAGCTAAAAATAGTGATTATGCCATATCCAAGCAAATGAAAGAAACCAATATTCTCCATTTCAAAAGGTTTAAATACGCCAAGAAAAATAGCAATAAACAAACCCGAAGCAAGGATGATGTATAGTTTTAATTTGTCGTTTTTTTTAAGATGGTTCATACTATTACTTTATTCCAAACTCGCAATAAATAGGATAATGATCAGACAAAATGCGTTTGCCCGTAACAAAATCCCAACTTCTAATTTTATCAGAATGCAAAATATAATCGATGCGAAATGACGGAAGTTTTCCAATATAGGTTCCACCCATTCCATGTCCACTATTGTGGAAAGCATCAATCAAATTGTTATGCCTTTTTATAGTGTGATAGGTATAGGAAAGAGAAATATCATTAAAATCGCCACAAACAATTACCGGATACGGTGAGTTTTTTATCGCCATCGATAAGGTATCTGCTTGCATTGCACGTAAGTATAATGCTTTCTTAAGTTTGCGACCAATTTCGTGTAATGCCGATGAATCTTGGTCCGAATATTTTCTTTCTTGAATTTTTCCTATTGTTTCTATATTTGATTTTATAAGACGAATCGATTCTAAATGACAATTAAATACTCGAATTGTATCTTTCCCTTTCACAATATCTGTAACCATTACATTATTCGTCGATCGTTTTATGTCGAATAATTTCTTTTGTTTGATTATTGGATATTTACTCAACGTGGCCATTCCAAAATCGAAGAGATTTTTAACTTTTACCAACGATTCATAATGCACATAGGGTAAATGTAAAATTCGTTTCAATGAATCGTTAGTGTTGTAGGTATTTTGTTTGTCGTTGTAATATTCTTGAAAACAAATAATATCTGGTTGTATATCTGTTAAATAACTGATTATACTGTCGCGTCGTTTAAAGTTTCCGTGCCAGTTGTACAAATCAAAATTCTTAACATTGTAACTTACGAGCTTTATCCCCTTTTCATTAGTTTTTTTGTGATATTCGTATGGTAAGCCACCAATATATAAGCCAATTAAAAGGCAAAGTATTGAGATAATACTATATACTTTGTGTCGGCAGAATAACCAAAATATTGCAAAGAATAAATGAGCAATCATGACAATTGGAAAACTGAAACCGATCATTGCCAAATACCAAAAATGAACTGGACTTATATTTACAGCAGCTACAATCAGTATTATGCCAAATACAAAAAAAAGATTGATTACTAGTAATATGATTCGGGTAAAGGTTCGCACAATGCTTATTTTTTATTGCTTGCTCTAAACAATTGTTCTTTTTCTGTTGAGCTAAGACTTTCGTAACCCGATTTTGCAATTTTATCTAAAATACTATCAATTGCTTTTTGGTCAACCGATGTCGATTGTGTGTTTGAAACGTAAGTATTCGTATTACTTGAATAATGCAATTTCACCTTTGGTTTTGGTTTAAAAAGTTTCGAAAGGCTTCCACCAGTTAACCACTTTGTAATATCTTTGCCTTGTTTCAATCGGTAACCCCAATAAATTCCATACAATGCGCCGCCAAGATGTGCAATATGTCCTCCAGGATTTCCATCGGTTAGCATTATTACGTCAATAATGATCAATACTAACGCGAGCCATTTCAATTTCACCGGACCAATTAACACGAGATACAAAGTATAATCGGGAACATACATGGTGATTCCAAACACTATTGCCATTACCGATGCCGATGCTCCCAGTAAATAACCAGCCGATTGTTGAAACACTGGTATCGTATTGAAAGCAATTAAATAAAGTGCTGCACCGGAAAGACCTCCAATAATGTAAACGGCAAGGAATCGTTTTTCATTTAAAAAATCGACGAAAATGAGTCCTATCCAATACAACCACAGCAGATTGAACAACACATGCAAAAATCCCTGATGCAGAAACATGTAGGTAAATGGTGTCCAAAAATGTAAAGGCAAATCAACTAATCGTGAAGGCAAAGAGAGTTGCGCCATCATTGGATTGATAATATCGGTTTGTGAAATGAACGACAACACTTCAACAATCTTCACAAACAGAAACACAAAAACATTAGCATAAATAAGCTTTGTAAGCATATTGCCATGTTTAAACGATTGTTTTATTTCTGATACGATTTCCATATAAAAAAAGCCTCACCCCCAGCCCCTCTCCAAAAGAGAGGGGAGTAACAGCCAAGCAACATGTAAATGTAATGCTTGTTGTTCAAAAATCTCTCTTTGGGTGATATTTAAAGAGATGTTATATTTCAATGTACAAAACTAATTAATCTCAGCCCAATCCATTCTCAGCAATCCATTTACAAGTTGCAAGACTGTTCAAGTCCCTCTCCTTGGGAGAGGGATTTAGGGTGAAGCTTTTTAAAATATTTTCCTTTTCTTCGCCTTCATATCCCAATAATACAGCAGAGCAAAGCCAAAAATCATTCCTCCAAGATGTGCGAAATGTGCTACATTATCGCCTTCCATTCCCATCACTCCGCTGAAAAGTTCAATAGCTCCATAAATCATCACAAACCATTTTGCTTTTATTGGAATAAAGAAATAAAGGTAAATAAGTGAGTTTGGAAACATCATTCCAAAAGCCAATAATACGCCAAATACAGCTCCCGAAGCACCAATTACAACTGGTGCATTTAACACTCCTTCGCGATATTCGTACATAAAACTAACCGATTCTGCTACTGCTTGTTTGGGACTCGTTAGTAATAATTCATTGTATTTCGATGCGAAAGTATTGAATGCATTTTGCATCTCTGTTGATGAAATAGTGAAATATTGTGAATTACGAAATGCTGCAAACGCCTCGGTAGATGGTTTTGCCAAAAAATGATCAATTGCTCCAAGCGTTGGCGATATTTGAAAGTAGAATATTGCGTAATGAGTTAACGCAGCTCCAATTCCCGTAACAAAAAAGTAAAGCAAGAATTTCTTTGGTCCCCAAATATTTTCCAAGATATTTCCAAACATCCACAGAGCAAACATATTGAAGAAAAGATGCGAAAAGCTTGCATGCATAAACATATACGTGATGAACTGATAGGGCATAAACTGCTTTGCAATAGGGTAGTGAAGACCAACATAGTCGCTTAAATCGTTGCCGGTAACATGCTGAAAAGCAAGTGATGCAAGAAAAAAGAGAACATTTATTATTAGTAAATTCTTTATGACTGTTGGTAACGTCGAGAACTGTTGAGGACTGTAACTGTTCATTTATTTTTATTTAAAATTTTGATGCAATTTCATCATTTTCCATGATATAAACAATTTTTTTACCGTCGGGCGAGAGGTTGGGCGATTGGCATGAAAACAAGTCGCTTATCAATTCTTGAATTTGATGTGAGCCCAATTGTGTGCCATGATTCACGGCATTGAACTTAGCCAATGAACGAGCCAGACTTTCTTTTACTTCCAATTTGCTGTTCAATCGGTTTTCGCGATACATCATCAATAATTCATTTAGTCTGGTGTCAATGTCTGATGTTTTCATATCAACAGGAATTCCATTTACAGCAAACGAGTTTTTGCCAAAATCTTCCATCTCGAAACCCATAATGCGGAATTCTGGCAATGCTTCTTTTAATAGTTCGTAGTCGGCCGGATTTACCTCAAACACATGCGGATGCAACATATTTTGGACAATCAACCTTTCGTGCTTTAAGGATTGCATGTAACGATCGTACAAAATTCGTTCGTGAGCACGTTTTTGGTCAATCATCATAATGCCCGATTTTACAGCGGTGATGATATATTTTTGACGAAACTGCATATATGAGCCCGTTTCTTGTTGTTTGGTTTCCGTTTCTATATTTAATGCTGACTGAAATACTTTTTGTTCCGTTTTGCCTTCATCTTCAAATCCTTTGTAAAGATCTTCCCAATTCGAAACATTGTCTCGATTGTTATTTAATGTTGGACTTGAAGGACTGTGAGTTCGTTTATGATTTGTCGAATCGGTTGCCGAAAAGGGATTGAAGTTTGGATCAATCTCTATAGATGGCATTGAAACGGGTCCCGTTTTGGGTCTAAACATATCGTGATACGATAGTTCGTCGTCAAAGTCTATTGAAGCTTTTACATTAAATTTGCCCAGCGATTCTTTCACCACCGCTTCAAGAATTGAACTTATCTGCGCTTCTTGTTTAAACTTCACCTCTGTTTTTGTAGGGTGAATGTTTATGTCAATTTCGCCCGGATTAATATCGAAAAATAGGAAATATTGTGGTTGTTTCTTTTCTGGTAAAATGTTGTTGTAAGCACGCATCACTGCAGCATAAAACGAACGATGTTTGATGAAACGATTATTCACCATGAAATACTGTTCACTTCCTTTTGCTTTTGCAGCTTCGGGAAGGGTTACATAACCCGTTATTTCTACAAGATTTGTTTTTATTGAAACGGGAATAAGTGTCTTTTCGAACTGTTTGCCAAAGAGATGTAAAATTCTTTGCTTTTGAATCGATTTAGGAAAGTTGAACATTTCTCGTCCATTGTGATACAACGAAAATCCAACTTCGGGATGTGCCAATGCCACACGCTGAAACTCTTCAACAATGAGGCTTAACTCATAATTATCGCTTTTCAAAAATTCACGGCGAACAGGAATATTGTAAAAAAGGTTTTTAACAATGAAGTTCGAACCTTGCGTTTGTTGAATAGCTTCTTGTTTCTCTACTGTCGAACCATTAATGACGATTGACGTTCCAAGTTCTTGATCTGATGTATTGGTTCGAAGTTCTACTTGAGCAACAGCTGCAATCGAAGCCAATGCCTCACCTCTAAATCCTTTGGTTTTAATGGTAAAAATATCTTCGGCAGTCGATATTTTTGATGTTGCATGGCGCTCAAAAGCCATACGTGCGTCAGTCACGCTCATGCCTTTGCCATTGTCAATGACTTGAATCAACGTTCGTCCAGCATCCTTAACGTGAACGGTAATTGAACTGCTTCCGGCATCAACCGAGTTTTCTACCAACTCCTTAATTACCGATGCCGGTCGTTGAATAACCTCGCCCGCTGCAATTTGATTTGCAACCGAATCGGGCAATAATTTTATGATATCTGACATACGGCAAAGGTCGGATTTTTTTTGATACGTTTTTTTTTGATTTTGAAAGTTACTAACAATACTACTACGTTTTTTTTTGCAATAATTTTTCTTAGCATAATTATTTTCTGAATGAATAGTTGTAAACAGAACAATAGAACCACAACAACGTGGAAATGCTTCAATTCACTATTGTTTGTGACCTAACCGATATTGAAAAGGAACCAACCAATGTAGGTTAATCCTTTTCCAACATAGAATAGGAGCTAACCTATGTTTGTAAAGACATAAAAAATGTAGAATAGGAACTAACCGATGTAGGAAAGGACTAAAACAATGTAGGAAATGTCTTTTCCTATATGGAATAGAAACAAATGGACATAGAAAAAGTCCTAACCAATGTAGGAAAAGACCAAAACAATGTGGTTTACTTTAAGGGTCTATTTTTCTACCTTTGAAGAAAAGAACCAATGCCACTTGTGAAAATAGAATTTCGCCAAGTGTGCTTTCTTGTCTATGAGGTGAATGTTTGGTTTAAGGTGAATGTATAAACTCCCGCTTAACATTTCAAATTTAAACGGGAGTCTTAAACAATTTATGAAATACTTATTTCTGTTTTGATTCTGTTTTGGTTTCTACAATTGGTTCAGCAATTTTCCCCTTTTTGTCTGGATCAATCATTTCCATTAGCTTTAATCCGAGTAAACCATCCATAGCAGTTCCTCCACCATTATTCCCTCCTATAAGTATTTCAGGAATAAGTTTTATGTGACCTTTTGATAATTCTTCTGTAATTTTAAAACGTGTAAAGTTTTCTCCGCCTAAAGCTTTTACCGCAAGTTCATAAGCTTCTGCTGTTGATTTACCAATAGCTAAGATTTTTCCTGCTTCTGCAGAACCGGTAAGGGATATTTGTTCCGCTTGAGCAGATGCTTTAAGCTTAATTGCTTCTGATTCAGCTTGCGCTCTTGCTTTTGTTGCTTCAGCTTCTGCAAATGCTCGCATTTTTGTTGCTTCAGCTTCAGCACTTACGGCAAGTTTAACGCTTGTTGCATCTCCTTCCGATTTTTTAACCGTTGCATTTGCTGTTCGTTCTGCAATTTCAACGCTTTGTTGAGCTTTTACAATATCTTTTTGCATATCGGCAATGGCAGTTTCTTTTTCCATTCCCTGACGTGTTTCTTGAGCTTTTTTCTGAGTATCATATGTGACTTTTTGTTCTTCTGCAATTTTACGATCTGTAAGTGTTTTCATTAACGATTCTGGTGGAACAATATCTCCTATTAAAGTGTCAACCGCATTTACATTATATTCATCTAACACCTTTTTAATATGTTCTTTTGCCGATTCTTGCCTTTCTTTTCGAGTACTTAAAAATGCAATAACATCACTATCTTGAGCCGAATTCCTAAAATAGTTGCCTATAGTTGGTTCAAGAACCTGAGAAACTAGATTTACCATATTCCCAAAACGAGCAATAACTTTAGGTGCTTCAGTTGTTGGAACATGAATTATTTGTGCTACATCCAAATTAAATGGAAAGCCATCTTTTGAACGAACGGTAATTGTAGAAAGATTTTTATCAAGATTATGTGCTTCACTTCTTGCTGATGCCCAATTAAGTACAAGATTTGTCGTCGGAACTAATTCAACTTTCATAATGTATTTGTTTATTGGATATTTCCCCGGTCCAAGTGGTTCAAGCCAAACACCTTTAAATCCCTTTTCAACGATATTACCATGTTTAAATTCTTTACCCGTTAAATCATTACCCTCTTGACCAATATATGAAATAACAACTCCAACATAACCAATCGAAATTTCTGTCATTGGTATTTCTTCTATTTGAACTGCCCATGGATTTAGATTATAAGATCCAGCAAGTATAACTTGTGGCTGCAATCCTCTATTTCCACCATTTTTTATAAAAGCATCAAAATCTTGAAAATTATTATGTCCTTCAATTAGTTTTCCTGCAATTTGACCAGCTTCAATAGGTAAACCATCTAAGGTCGTAACAATTCCAACCATACTTTCTTGAATTCGAATCATGTCTGATATCGAAACTTGAAATAACATTGAGTTTATCCTATAAGATCCAGCAGTAATATATACTGTTTGACGTCCTTTTTGTCCTCCATTGTTTAGAAATTTTTCTGCATCTTGAAAATTATCACATTCGGCTCGTTGACCAAGAATATTTCCCGTTGGAATTTCAGCTCCATCTTTTGCCATAACTAGTCCGATTTTACCTTCAGGTATAATCAAGAATTGTTGCATGTTAACATCATATTGCCATACCCACATTCCAAAATAAAGACCTGGAGCTAATGCTTTTGCTTGATATCCGGCTTCGCCTTTCGTGGCAATAATACGACCATCAGGCAATTCTTTAAATTCACCAAATAATACAAATTTCTTAGTAACTAATCCAATTTTATCTTCCGGAACAATGACCATCCCACATATAAATCGAAGAATGTATTTGTAAAGTACTATACATAAGGCGAAAACAAGTATCCACCAATATTGTAAAAAATAATTCTCCATTGCTCTTTTATTTAAAGTTATTAATTGATTTATGGCATCAAAAATACATTTATTTTTCAATTCTTTAAATATTCAAAAGAGATTTTACAAAACAAAAAGTCCAACCCTCGTTTCCGAAGATTGGACTTTTAAATTATATATTTTAATTAATCTTACATGTGCATTCCACCGCAAACAAGCATAACTTGTCCGGTTACATACGACGATAAATCTGATGAGAAGAATAATACTGCATTTGCAACATCTTCGGGAGTACCACCACGTTGCAATGGAATTTCTTTTTGCCAAGCTTCAACCACATCTTGTGGTAATTTAGCAGTCATTTCAGTAATAATAAATCCTGGAGCAATAGCATTACAACGAATGTTACGTGAACCATATTCTTTAGCAACCGATTTTGTAAATCCAATAATACCAGCTTTCGAAGCCGAGTAGTTTGCTTGACCAGCATTTCCACTAACTCCAACAACCGAACTAATGTTCACAATCGAACCAGAACGTTGTTTAAGCATATATTTTTGAACTGCTTTAGTTAAGTTGAAAACCGATTTTAGGTTGATGTTGATTACCAAGTCCCATTGTTCTTCGCTCATTCTCATCAAAAGTGTGTCTTTTGTGATACCTGCGTTATTAACTAAGATGTCGATTTGTCCAAAATCTTTTACGATTTCATCAACAACATCTTGCGAATTCTGGAATTTACTTGCATCCGATGCATAAGCTTTTGCTTTTACTCCGAAAGCTTTTAGTTCGCCTTCAACAATAATTGCTTGTTCGTTTACCGCTAAGTCGGTAAAAGCTACATTACAACCATTTTCAGCTAATTTTAAAGAGATAGCTCTACCTATTCCTCTTGAAGCACCTGTTACGAGTGCGGTTTTTCCTTCTAACAACTTCATACTTTATTGTTTTGGTTTTTTAAAACGTTGGGCAAATTTATAAATTACTTTTAAATTGTAGCATATTTCGTTAAAAATATGCTACAATTCAAGTTGTTTATTTTTACAATAAGATAGTTAATCGATGTCAATCAATTTACTGAGATATTTCAAGACTGATGTGTGATCACATCAGCCTCGAAAAAATCAGTTATGAAATTACAATGAAAAGCAGAAAAGTTTTTATTTCTTGAGAAGAACAAATGTTCCAAATGTTTGGTAGCGACCTTTTTGGTTCACTCCTTTCCATTTTGTTCCATCTCTAAATATTGCCGATATCTTCCAATAGTACGTACCGTTAGGCATTAATTGATCATTAAATTCGCCATCCCAACCTTCTGATGGTCGTCCGTCAACTAATTGTGATGATTGCCATAATCTTTTATTCGAGGCATCGAAAATTTCTATAGTATAGCTTGCTAAATTTTCTCCTTTTGCTATGAATGAACCATTGTCACTTCCTGGAACAAAGGCATTTGGAACAAAAAGATTTTGTATGTCAATTGTAATATCCTTCTTAATCGTTTCTTTACAATTAAATTCATTTTGAACTTCTAGAATAGCGGCAAAGATGCCGTTTTCGGTAAACTCAACAGTTATATTGTTTTTCGTAAATGTTTGATCATTAACCAACCATTTAACTGTTTGTTTGCAATTAACCGATTTTTGTCCGCATTTAGAAGTGTTATATAATTCTATAATACCATCACCATTATCCACAATTTTAAAATCTGCATCTGGTTTTGGATATATTGTGATTGGATATAATGCTGTGTTATTACATCCTGTTTTTGTGTTAATATCACGAACTTTAATCGTGTCATAACCTGCAGTTTTACAGTCAACTAATATAACAGCGCTTGTTACATTTGAAAATTTATTATTGACCACATCCCAAGCATACATTTTGCCAATATAATGCGTGCTACCAAGTTTGAATTGAGCTTGAGTTCCTTCACATATTTTAGTATTTCCAATAATAACTGGAACTGCGGCATCAATTGCCCTAACTTGATATTCAATTGTCTTTTTACTTCCAGAATTCGAAATCTCAGCACTTATGATATACAACCCAGCCTTATTACATGTTAACGAAATTTTGTTCCTAGCTTGAGTTTCAATATTTGCTGTTTTAGGACTTATAGACCAAGTTATATTGCAATTTGAAATATCTCCGCTTAATTCATACGATCTTTCTGTTCCTATACAAAAAAGTGTGTCTCCAATAATTTTTTGACCTGATGGTAATTCCGCCATTTTACCTGAACCACTGGTTGTTGCTATTACCGTTTGTTGAATCGAATTGGTTTCAATATTGCTCTTTAGTTGTGAGTTTGAAGTAACGATGCTAACTTGTTCACGAGCAATTGTTTTATTTTGAATTGAACTTGTTTGATGTTTAATTTGAATCGATTTTTCCGTCGATTTTACTTCTATTTGTCTGCTGTTCTTCGTAATTGCGTTTTGAATTGTTGCGTTTTCTTGTTTATTATTCGATAAAAAGAAACCAACACCAGCCAAAACTGCAACTAAAGACGTATAATAAATATTGATTCTATTTGGAGTAAAATTCATAAAGTCTTTCATCCATAAGTTGGCTTGTATTTTTGCCCAAATTCCTACGGGTGGTTCAACTGTTGCATTTTCAAACGTTCCTTTGAATAATCCGTCAATGCTTGCTTCATCGAGTTTTTTTTCGATGTTTTCCCAAACACTTTCTGGCGGCATTGCTTCAGCACCGTCAAATGCTTTGTTAAAGATATTGTTTATATTTTGTTCGTCTAAAATCATTCTTCTTCGTTCATTATCTTTTCGCCACTCAATTCTAGTAATTTCTTTTGGATTTGCTTTCTTGCCCTAAAAAACTGCGATTTTGATGTTGTTTCATCTATTCCCAGCATTTCGGCAATCTCTTTGTGTTTAAATCCTTCGATTGCAAAGAGATTGAAAACCATCCGATATCCATCCGATAAACTTTCTATTACTCCGAGCAGTTCTTCCTGCGAATATTCGCTTTCACTTGCATCGAAGTGTAACGTTTCTGTTTCTTTTATTTCTGTTATATCATCTTGATAATAATACTTCAAATTTGTTTTGTAATGTGTTATTGATGTATTTGCAAATATTCGCTTCATCCATCCTTCAAATGAATGTTCTCCTGAAAATTGCTTTATTTTCGTGTATACTTTCATAAAACCTTCCTGCAAAATGTCTTGTGCTTCTTCTCTGCTTTTTGCATAGCGCAAACAGATCGAAAACATTCGAGGAGCAAACTTCTTGTAAAGCTCCTTTTGCATCTTCCGGTCGTTTTTTATACACCCATCAATAATTTCTTTTTCCGAAAACATTTTTCATTTTCTTGTTAGTAAGACACTCGCTTTGTTTTAATAGTTGCATGCTTTTGTTTAAAAGTAATAAAAAAAAGAGCATTCGCTTTTTAACGAATTCATTGTCAGTATATTTTATTGTTTATTTTTAAAAATAACTACAGCTAATGTACAATAAAATCATAAAAAAAAGAGATACTCTGATTAGAATATCTCCTTTTTGATGATATATAAATGATTTAAAAGTTCGGCGAAAGTTGATATTTTGAATAAAATGCTTCAATGTAATCAACGGCATCTTTAGCCGTATCAACTAAATGGAGCAAATCCATATCGGCAGCACCGATGTTATGTTGATCGTTCAAAACTTGTGCTTTTATCCATTCGATCAAACCGCCCCAATAATCTTTTCCAACAAGAACGATTGGGAATTTTAAAATCTTTTCTGTTTGAATTAAGGTTATCGCTTCAAACAATTCATCGAATGTTCCAAAACCTCCAGGCATGATTACAAAACCTTGTGAGTACTTTACAAACATTACTTTACGTACAAAGAAATAATTAAAATTGATGATTTTATCTTTGTCAATGTATGAATTTGAATATTGTTCAAATGGTAATTCGATGTTTAATCCAACTGACTTACCACCACCACGTTTTGCTCCTTTATTGCCAGCTTCCATAATTCCAGGTCCACCACCAGTAATAACTCCATAACCTTGACGTGTTAAACGATATGCAATATCTTCGGCCAATTGATAATATTTATTTTCGGCCTTGGTACGAGCTGATCCAAAAATAGAAACACAAGGTCCTATTTTAGCCATTTTTTCAAATCCTTCAACAAACTCTGCCATTATTTTGAAAATCTCCCAAGTATCGTTGGTATGGATTTCTTGCCAGTCTTTTATTTTAAAGGCTTCTCTGAATTTTTCTTCATCTTCGGTCATATCGATTATCTTTAGAGATATTAATTGATTTCGGGCTTGTACTTTGAAATGCTTAAAATAGTTACGCGTTTGGGTATTCTGTTTTTAGAAATTGTGCCGTATAGCTATTTTTATTTTCCAAAATGCTTAACGGTGTTCCTGCACAAATAATTGTGCCGCCATTTCGTCCGCCTTCGGGACCAACATCGATTATCCAATCAGAAGACTTAATAACATCTAAATTATGCTCAATAATTACAACAGTATTTCCTTTTTCGACCAATTTGTTTAATACATTTAGGAGTATTTTAATGTCATAAAAATGCAAACCAGTTGTAGGTTCGTCAAGAATATACAGTGTGTTTCCAGTTTCTTTTTTTGAAAGTTCGGCGGCAAGTTTTACTCGTTGCGCTTCTCCTCCAGATAGTGTTGTGGAAGACTGACCGAGTGTTATATATCCAAGTCCTACTTCGTTTAATGCACGAAGTTTAATGGCTATTGTTGGAATATTATCGAAAAAATCAACCGCTTGACTTATTGTCATATCAAGAACATCGCTGATAGATTTGCCTTTGTAGCGGATTTCAAGTGTTTCCCTATTGTAGCGTTTACTATTACATTCGTCGCAGCGAACATATACATCGGGCAAAAAGTTCATTTCGATAATGCTTAATCCAGCACCTTTACACTTTTCACATCGGCCACCTTTAACGTTGAATGAATAACGACCGGCATTGTAACCTCGCATTTTCGATTCGGGTAATTTTTCAAAGACCTTACGTATCTCGTCAAACATTTTAGTGTACGTTGCCGGATTTGAACGTGGAGTGCGTCCAAGTGGCGATTGATCGACTTCTATTACTTTGTTAATATTTTCAATTCCTTCGATTCTGTCGTAAGGCAATGGCTCAGCAATAGAATTGTAGAAATGTTTGTTTAAAATTGGATGTAATGTCTGATTTATCAGTGATGATTTTCCACTTCCTGAAACGCCAGTTATACTTATGAATTTTCCAAGAGGAATTTCTAAATCAACGTTTTTAAGATTGTGACCTGTTGCACCGAACAATTTGATGCTTTTCCCATTACCTTTTCTGTATTGCGAAGGAATACTAATTTCTTGACGTCCATTTAAGAAGTCAGTAGTAACACTCGATTGTTTTATAAATTCTTCGGGCGTTCCTTGTGCACTAACATGTCCTCCATATTTCCCTGCACCTGGGCCAATATCAATAACATAATCTGCTGCTAAAATCATGTCCTTGTCATGTTCAACAACGATTATCGAATTTCCTAAATCGCGAAGTTTTTTTAGAGCATCAATCAATTGGATATTATCGCGTTGATGCAATCCAATGCTTGGTTCATCAAGTATATAGAGCACATTTACCAGTTGTGAACCTATTTGTGTAGCTAAACGAATTCGCTGACTTTCGCCACCTGATAAACTATTTGAATTACGATCTAATGAAAGATAATGTAATCCGACATCTAAAAGGAATTTTAACCGAGTAGATATTTCTTTAATAACTTCACTTGCTATTGCTTTGTCTTTTGAATTTAATCGAAGGTGTATTGTTTCGAACCATTCTCTAAGTGACGTAATATCAAGTTGAGACAGTTCAGAAATGTTTTTATCTGCAATTCTAAAATGAAGGGATTCTTTTTTTAGTCGTTGACCTTTGCATTCGGGACAAGTTGTATGAGAAAGCATGTCATCGTAACGAGTTTCATTTTCATGAACTTGCGTGTCAATGTCATTTGTTTTTAGTAAATATGACGATAACCCTTCAAAATTTAGAAAAAAGTTTGATGAAACTCCCTGTGGAGCCGTATGCATTGAAAACATTTCATTTGAGCCAAACATTATTACATTTAATGCGTCTTCAGATATTTCTTCAAGAGGTGTTTCAATAGTAAACCCGTATTTATGAGCAATGGCTTCAATTTGGCAGAAAATCAAGTTCTTTTTATAAACTCCCAAAGGCTTAATTCCACCTTTTTTAATGCTTAAACCAGCATCAGGAATGATTTTATTAATATCAATTTCATTCACATAACCTAATCCAGAACAACGTGGACAGGCACCATGAGGTGAATTAAATGAAAAAGAGTGGGGAGCTGGCTCATTATATGAAATACCAGTAACGGGACACATTAATTTTTTACTGAAATATCTCGATTCGTTCGTTTCGAAATCAACAATCATAATTGTTCCGTGACCATGTTTCATGGCTATCTCAACCGATTGTTTTACCCTTTTTTCGTCCGATTCGTTTACTACAAGTTTGTCAATTACGATTTCAATATCGTGAATTTTATAGCGGTCAACTTTATGTCCGAATTTTATTTCTTTAATTTCTCCATCGATTCTTGCATGCAAAAATCCTTTCTTTCTTATCTGCTCGAACAATTCTTTGTAATGTCCTTTTCGTCCTTTGACAACGGGTGCTAAAATATATGCTTTGCGGTCAGTATATTTTTCGATTATTAATTCAATGATTTTTGCGGATGAATATTTAACCATCTTTTCGCCTGATAAATGCGAGTACGCTTCGCCTATACGAGCATATAAAAGACGAAGGAAATCATAAATTTCTGTAGTTGTACCAACTGTAGATCGGGGGTTTTTATTGGTTGTTTTTTGTTCTATTGAAATAACAGGGCTTAAACCAGTTATTTTATCAACATCGGGTCGTTCCATTCCACCAAGAAATTGACGAGCATACGATGAAAATGTTTCGATATATCGACGTTGACCTTCAGCATAGATTGTGTCAAATGCTAAGGATGACTTTCCGCTACCACTTAGACCCGTAATAACGGTAAGTTTGTCTCTAGGAATTGAGACATCAATGTTTTTAAGATTGTTTTCTCTTGCTCCTTCAACATGAATGTAATTGTCTTCAAGTTCAGTTGCCGAGATATTTTGTTCTGTCATAATTTACTCGTTTGAGTCAAAAGTAATATCCCTAAAACCTTCTTCAGGGATGGCAATTGTATATTTCTTTCCCGATTTGTTTGGTAGTTTTGTCGAAACTAACCATGGATTGTAGGTTTTAAATGCTTTATATGACAAACCTTGCATTTTTGCAAAATCAAATAAATTAGTTATCGTTGTGTCAACTATTATTGATTTTATTGGAATAGGCTTGTATAAATCTCGTTCTTTTAGATCAATGCCATATCTCTTAGGATTTTCAAAAATCAGTTTCATTGCTATGACTCTGAAAACATATCGACCCGTTTCTGTATTTAGCCATAAATCGTAGAAATTATTTGTTCCCTGATTTTTAACTTGATTATTTAAGCCAGTTATCCCCATATTATATGATGCTGCAGCCATTGGCCAACTATGGAATTTGTCATATGCTTGAAGGAAAAACTTACAAGCAGCTTCCGTTGACTTTTCTATATGATTGCGTTCGTCAACGTCATCGCTTACTTCTAATCCATTTTCTTTTGCAGTTCCATCAATTAATTGCCAATATCCTCGCGCTCCCGCAGGAGAACCAATATTTAGAAATCCACTTTCGATTAATGGAATGTACTTGAAATCATCGGGAATCCCATATTTTTTTAAAATGGGTTCAATCGAAGGAAAATATCGGTGAGCTCGTTTTAATAATAGAATTGTTTGCGAATGCCAATAAGCATTTGAAAGCAATTCACGATCTAAACATTCTTTAACGTCATTATGTTCAACGGGAACAGCTTCATCAGCAAATTGTAGCTTTAAAGGAATGTATGGTTGTATCCCAATAGGCTTCAATTCTATAATCGAATCTCTATTTGTATCTTCACTATATGAGAAAATAAAGAATCGGCTAATAATAACTATGATTAAAAGCGAACCAAAAACAAAAGGAATTGTTTTGAATTTTAGAAATGTATTTCTCATTTCAGATAATCTATTTTTTTTGCTTTGCAAAAATAGTTGTGGAATAAAGTCCAGCAAAGATTGCTAATGCAAAGATAAGCCAAATTATAGATTTTAGAACAGTTAAATCTTTTTCAATACATAAAATATAAAAAGCACAACAATTTGCAAGGATTGAAATCCCAATAAATAGATATGCAACTTGACGTTCTGAAAGGCCTAAATATGATAAATGATGTGTTGTATGATCGCGCCCACCTATAAATGGTGATTTGCCTGAGCGAAGCCGATTAATCGTTACCGTTGCTGTATCTGAAATTGTCGCAATAAATGCTATAATAATTGCAATATTTTCATGGATTGGAAAACCCGAAGGATGATTGATATTATTGTTATTCCATAAGACAGAAATTCCTAAAAATGAAATGAATGCTCCTAAAAATTGACTTCCATTATCACCCATATACATTTTTGAAGGATTCCAATTCCATTTTAAAAAAACAAGTAATGATAGAATAACTCCAATACTGATATAATTTATAAGTGTTAACGTTGGGTTCAAATAATAACTTATTGCCGTTAATGATGCTATTATAATTGTACTGAAAGTTGCTGTAATGGCATCCATATTATCAAGCATATTTATTGAATTCATTAAAGCAATAACCCAAAATATTGTAACCGGAATATTTATCCAGTTTGAATTAAAGGCTGTAATTCCATTTCCAGTCCCGATAATTAAAATACCGATTAAAATTTGAATTAGGAGTTTAACACGAGGTGTCGAGCCTTTTAAATCGTCCCATAATCCAGAGAAAAAGCCAAGAGTGCAAATTGAAAATAACGTTAATTATTCCGAATAGATAATAAAACTTCGCGAAATAAAAACATGGTAAAATATAAAGCTATAAACGAATATGAGATAAAATCCAATACCTCCAATTATCGGTTTTTTCTGCGTCGCCCATCTTTCTCCTTTATCATTATTCTTTTTTAGCTGATTGAGTTTATTTCGTTGAATTAAGAATCGGAAACTTAAGAATGCTAAAACTAATGAAATTGTAATAAATGCTAGAAGCGATATCATTTTTTTTCTTTTTCAAGATTTAAGTAATAAAACACATTTAAATATTTTAAATATTTAAATATTCCTCGTGCTCTTGTGTCAATATCATTCTTATTGCTGTAATGTCCATAACTATAGCCATAAGTATATCCATAACTATAACCGTAACTATATCCATAAGAGTTATAGTTATTCTTATATCCATAACCATATTTTGATGTTCGTACACCGACACCGTTTAACACAATTGACATGTTTTTAATGTCTTTTGACTCTTTTATATAGTTAAGATTGTAAATGAAATTCTTTTTAGAGAAATTTACCCGGGTAACATATATCGGATAATCAGCACGTTGGAAACTATAAATAGCATCCGATACAATACCAATTGGAGGAGTATCAATAATGATTATATCATAAATAGTTTTTAATCTTTCAAGAAGATTGTCAAAAGAATCACTTGTGGCAAGTTCCGAAGGGTTTGGTGGAATTGGTCCTGAAGTAATAAAATCATAGTTTTTAAAATCAGTATGTTGAATACAGTCCTCTAAACTATCTCTTCCAATAAGTAAGGTACTCATGCCTACATTATTTTCCGCATTGAAATTTATGTGGATTTTAGGACGACGTAAGTCCATGTCCAGAATAATAACTTTCTTCCCAGAAAAAGATAATACTCCACCAAGATTTAAACCAATAAATGTTTTTCCTTCTCCTGAGATTGTCGATGAAACAGCCACAATTTTCGCACCTTTTTGGCTTGATAAAAAGTCCAGATTAGATCTAAACGTTCGAAAGGCTTCAGTGAAAATAGAGTCTGGTTTATTTTCAACAAGTAATCTTTTATCTGTTTTGGAAGCTCTTCTTGTAATAGGAATAACACCTGAAATAGGAGTGTCTGTGTATTTAGTGATATCTGAAAGTGTGGTTATGTCGTTGTGTAAAAGATATTTAATAGCTGTTATTGCTATTATTATTACTGAGCCTAATGCAAAAAATATAGCAATGATTTTAGATTTAATTGGATAAATAGGTGCTTGGGGAACATCAGCCATTCTTAAAACGAGATTTTCAGAAACATGTCCTGCTCTGGCAACCAAATATTTTGCTTTCATGTCGACAAGTTGATAATAGAATCCTTCATGAATTTTATATGTTCTTGTTAATTTTGAAAGCTCAACTTCGTCATACACGTTTCTTCTTTTTCCTAATGTATCTCCTGTTTTTGATTTTGCTATTGATTGTTGTTGAATTGCTTTTATTTCATTTTGCAATTTTTGATTGGAAATAGTAACAAATTCATTTAGCAGTTCTTTTTGTGCGGATATTTGTTTATCAATAGTTATAATTCGCTGATTTTTTTCAGTGACATTAATTAACATTCGATCTCTTTCATTTTGTAATTGGTTGATTGCATTGAGATAATTCGTAATCATGCTTTCCGAAGGCGAATTATTAAGTAATGAAAGCAGTTGAGCTGTATTCATAGCTTCGTTTGACGTTAATTGTTCTTTGACCTTTGTCAATGCTGCAAATTCTTTTTTTATCTGTTCTGATTTATCTCCACTTGCACTATTCGTTAAAATTCTTTCTCCACCAATTGTAAACACATCCTGATCTATATGATTTGTTTGTTTAAATGTTGATAAATTACGCTCAGAAATATCTAGGTTTTTGTAAACTGATTTAAGTTGCTCGTCAATAAATTCCAATATTTTTGTGGCTTGCTCCTGCTTTTTTTCAACATTATATGAGATGAAATCTTGAATTAATGTGTTTAATATCTCAGCAATTTTTATAGGATTTTGACCATATGCATCCAAAGAAATTAACCCAGAACTTTCATCAGCAACGGTTATTTGAAGTTGCGAAAAATTTGCGTCAATTGCGCCATTGTCATTATACGATATGAAATAGTAACTTTTGCCAGTTGAAAAACGTTGATAGTCTTCTATTTTTTGATAATTAGAAACATTTAAGTAGATTTTACTACCTTTAATTTGATTCCATTTATTGGTTTTTAAGGTTATATTGTTTTTCTCTTCTCCAATTTTATATGTTAGTGTAAATGTTTTTTCATCAATGAATTTTACGTAAATTGGGATATTGTGAAAAAAATCTTTCGTGTCTTGCAATTCTATAAAATACGGATTAGCAGTATATTGTTCGTAATTAAGAAATGTTCCCTCAGAAAAATAGTTAATATTTAGTGGAAGTTTTTTTAACGTTCTTTTTTTAAATTCAGGTGATCTTAAAAGTTCAACTAGATTTCCAATTTTTGAATCGAAAACGTCATTCATGTCATTCGATAACAAATTGGTTTTTGAGTCGGTATTTTTATTTATCTGAATAATAGCTATTGTTTCATATAAGGGTGCTGAAAATCGCAGAAAGATAAAAGCACTTATCCCTGAAATTAAAATTATAATGAAATATAATAGTAGGTTCTTTTTAATAATATAAATAAACGAACTTGGATCGAACGTATCGTTTATGATAGGTATTTTCTTAAATTCGGTACTCATCTTTTACTTCATATATTGGTTGTAAAAACTAAAAAGAAGTATTGTTGTGGAAAATAACATTAAATAAGGTTGTATTTCATTAATCGATTTGAAAATATATCTGGGTCTGCTGTCAACATAAACAATATCATTAGCTTCAAGCAATAAATTATTGCTTTTAAATTCGCTTAATGTTCTAATACTGAAATTGAATACTTTTGGATTTAATCTATCGCCACGAATAACTTTTATTGTATAAGATTTGCTGTTTTGAGGAATTCCGCCAACCTCTGCGATAGCATCAACTAAAGTCATATTTTGTTCTGAAAGCGTGATTGTTTTAACTGAAGTTGCTTGTTCGAAAAACATGTATAATTTTCTATTCGTAATTTTTAAATTAACAAAAGGTTTTTGGTAATTTTCTGAAAATTTATTTTCTAAAAATGATTCTGCTTCTCTTATTGTATAGCCTGCAAGTTTTATTCGTCCCATTGATGGAACCTTAATCGTGCTATCGAAATCAACTAAATAATCAATTCCGCCTCCTGAATTTTGTCGAATGGTTTTATTTTCTTCAACTATACTGCTTTCAAGTAATGTCAAGCCTTCATTAGTACTCATTCTAATTGATAATCGATCTCCAGGCTGTATTTTAATTTCTTTGATTCTATTATTTACAGGATCATATGCAAATTTTGTGTCAGTTCTAAACATATCTGTTGATGTTAAAACTTTACAAGAAGATAAAATATAAAATGTTGATAATAATATTAATATGTTTTTTACCATAGTAAACATAATTTTTGCAAATATAGAATTTTGCTCTTATTACTCATTAAAATTGTAGGAATAAATTTATTGTAAATCGTATTTTGTATTTGTAAATGTATTTATTAATAAAAAAACATCAAAATAAATTATGTGATTTAAAAACTTTAGTATATTTGGTTTTCAAATTTTAAAGTAACATTTTAAGGGTGTCAGTTATGAAAAAAAGTCTACTAGTTATTGCTGTTTCTTTGTTATTAGCAACTTTAATGAACTCGTGTAAAGTTGTTGAACCATGTCCTGCTTATGGAAATGGAAGTATTGGTGCAGAACAGATAGATAATTCTAGTTTGTAAATTTTATCTGAATTTCACTAAAATAATTTACGAATCGATATAGTCGATTTGTCAATTTTGATGATATTTTTATAAAACCGCAATTGTTATGAATGTAACGGTTGCGGTTTTTAGTGTTTATTAGTTTAATGTTATTTTTATGGATCATAATTCGGGGAAACCCAAAATAAGGCTTTCTTCTTTATCTAAATTTTCAAATACAGAAACGCAAATTCATGCTCAAGGTATACATACAATTTGTGAAAGTGGTTTGTGTCCCAATAAACGTGAATGCTGGGATCGAGGTACAGCAACTTTTATGATCCTTGGAAATACATGTACACGTGCGTGTAAATTTTGTGGCGTTGATACTGGTAAGCCCTTCACTCCTGATGTAACCGAACCTTTACGTGTTGCTAAAACGATAAAAGAATTTGGACTTAAACACGCCGTACTCACATCTGTCGATAGAGATGATTTGCCCGATTTTGGTGCGTCATTTTGGTGTGAGACAATTAATACTATACGATTAGAAAATCCAGATTGTACGATTGAAACCTTAATTCCTGATTTTAATGGTCGTGAAGATCTTCTTGACTTACTCATTTCTGTTGCACCTGAAATCGTTTCTCATAATATTGAAACTGTTCGATCATTAACCTCAAATGTCCGTTCTGTTGCAACATACGATACAAGTTTAAAAGTACTTTCCTATTTATCAAAAAATGGAATCACGACAAAATCTGGAATTATGCTTGGTCTCGGTGAAACAATTGATGAGGTGTTAGAAACAATTATGGATATTCGTCAAGCAGGTTGTTCTATTCTGACAATGGGACAATACTTTCAACCTTCAAAAACACATTACCCCGTAAAAGCATTTATTCCAAAAGAAGTGTATGATGATTTAAAAAACAAGGCCATTGAATTAGGGTTTAAACATGTTGAAAGTGGTATTCTAGTACGTTCATCATATCATGCAGAATCCCACGTTTAAGATTAAAGTCGTTTTTTGTAAGTAGCATTTATCTTTAATAAATAAATGAATTGATTTCAGCCAATTTAATCAGTTGTTTAAATAACTAAAATGTGGTGTTATAAAAAAATGAATAATGTTTTGAAAGTAATTTCAAATTGTGTAAATTTGGCACCGTTTAAATATAATATAAACTAAGTATAATTAATTAAATTACAAACAAATACATATTATGGCAATTAAAGTTGGTATTAATGGTTTTGGTCGCATCGGACGTTTAGTTTTCCGTGCTGCTCAAGAAAGAACAGATGTTGAAATCGTTGCAGTAAACGATCCATTCTTGGATCTTGATTATTTAATTTACATGTTGAACTATGATACAGTTCATGGTAAATTTACTGGAACTGCTGAAAACAAAGCTGGTAAATTATTTGTAAACGGTAAAGAAGTTGCTTTCTTCGCTTCAATGAAAGCTGACGAAATTACTTGGGGTGCTGCTGGTGCTGACTATGTAGTTGAATCTACTGGTGTTTTCACAACAATCGATGGTGCTTCTGCTCACTTAAAAGGTGGTGCAAAAAAGGTAGTTATCTCTGCTCCATCTAACGACGCTCCTATGTTCGTTATGGGGGTTAACCACAAATCGTATACAAAAGATATGAACGTTGTTTCTAACGCTTCATGTACTACAAACTGTTTAGCTCCTTTAGCAAAAGTTATCAATGATAAATTTGGTATCGTAGAAGGTTTAATGACTACAGTTCACGCTGCTACAAATACTCAAAAAACTGTTGATGCTCCATCTAAAAAAGATTGGAGAGGCGGACGTTCAATATTGAACAACATCATTCCATCTTCTACAGGTGCTGCTAAAGCAGTAGGAAAAGTAATTCCAGAATTGAATGGCAAATTAACAGGTATGGCTTTCCGTGTACCAACTGCTGACGTTTCTGTTGTTGACTTAACAGTACGTTTAGAAAAAGCTGCTTCTTATGACGAAATTAAAGCTGCTATCAAATCGGCTTCTGAAAACGAATTAAAAGGTATCTTAGGTTACACTGAAGATTCAGTTGTTTCTACAGATTTCATCCACGATGCTCGTACATCAATCTTTGATGCAAACGCTGGTATCGCATTAAATGGCAACTTCGTAAAATTAGTTAGCTGGTATGACAACGAGTGGGGATATTCAAACAAAGTTCTTGATCTTATCGCTCACATGGATACAGTAAAATAATTTTATTTACTGAATAATACAAAGAGGTCGTCCCAAAAGGATGGCCTCTTTTTTTGTGCTTACTTGCGATGAACATTCAATTATTTCTATACCTTTATGGTCATAAAAAAGAATTCTATGATTAAGAAATTATATAAAGTCGACGAATGGCAAATCATTGAAGAAGCCTTCGATCCTGCACATCACGAAATGGCCGAAAGTATCTTTAGTATTGGTAATGGTCACATGGGACAACGTGCCAATTTCGAAGAATCGTACTCGGGACATACATTGCAAGGTACCTATGTTGGTGGTGTTTATTATCCCGACAAAACTCGTGTTGGTTGGTGGAAAAATGGCTATCCTGAATATTTTGCAAAAGTACTCAATGCTCCATCATGGATTGGTATTGATGTTTTTGTTGATGGCGAAAAACTCGATTTAGCAAAATGCAAAATAGAAAGTTTTAAACGAACACTCGATATGAAACAAGGAATTCTGAAAAGAGAATTTAGTGTTTCAATGGTAAATGGTAAAGAAATTTCGGTTGATGTTTTCCGTTTTGTAAGTATGGCACGACAAGAAGTTGGAGCAATAAAATATTCTTTAAAACCTGATGAAAGATGTGATATTCAGATTGTTTCATATATAAACTCAAACGTAAGGAATGCTGATTCTAATTATAATGAAAAGTTCTGGAATACCATTTCAATAGAAATAGATGAAGTTACTGGTGTTATTGTTGCAGAAACAAAGAAAACGGCATTTACTGTCGCAACAAGTTTTACAACAATTGTCGAAAATAATGGTGCCGCGTTATCATTAAATCCAGCGTGCGAGCACAAGGATGAACAAGTTTCGCAAATATTTACTCTAGCTGCAAAAGCGGGCGACATAATTGATGTTTACAAATATGCATCAATCTGTTCGTCGCTTAATCATCCAGTAGATACCCTTGTGAAAAAATGCAAAGCGAATTTGTCTATGTATCGAATTCTTGGATTTCAAAAAATACTACAAGAACATATTGATGCTTGGGCTCAAAAATGGGCAATCAGCGATATTAAAATTGAGGGCGATATCGAAGCTCAGCAAGGAATTCGCTTTAATATATTTCAACTACATCAAACGTATACCGGTACCGATGCTCGTTTGAATATTGGACCAAAAGGATTTACTGGCGAAAAATATGGAGGAAGTACCTATTGGGATACCGAAGCGTTTTGTTTGCCATTTTATTTAAGTACAGCTCCACAAGAAGTTTCGAAACAGTTATTAATGTATCGTTACAAACAATTGGATAAAGCAATCGAAAATGCTCAAAAATTAGGTTTTACCGATGGCGCTGCATTGTATCCAATGGTTACAATGAATGGCGAAGAATGTCATAACGAATGGGAAATAACATTCGAAGAAATTCACCGCAATGGAGCAATTGCTTTTGCTATTTACGATTATGTTCGATATACTGGCGACTCGCAATACTTGTCCGATTATGGTTTGGAGGTTCTTATTGGCATTTCGCGTTTTTGGAAACAAAGAATAACATTCTCGAAAGCTAAAAACCAATATGTAATGCTTGGAGTTACGGGACCCAATGAATATGAAAATAACGTAAATAATAACTGGTATACCAATCAATTGGCTTGTTGGACAATGAAATACGCTTCGGAAGTGTATTCTGCCGTTCAAAAATCGAATGCTGCGAAATTAGATGAACTAAAAACGAGAATCTCGTTCAAAGAATCGGAACTTGCCGATTGGAAAGCTATTATTGAAAATATGCATTTCCCAAAGGACGAAAATCTTGGAATAATTCTCCAACAAGAAGGTTATATGGATAAAGAACAATTATTCGTATCCGATATTCCAGCATCACAACGACCCATAAATCAACATTGGTCGTGGGATCGAATTCTTCGTTCGTGCTTTATAAAGCAAGCCGATGTTGTGCAAGGCTTATATTGTTTGGAAGATAAATTCGATTTGGCAACGATTAAAAAGAATTTTGAGTTTTATGAAGCTCGTACCGTTCACGAATCATCGTTGTCACCATGTATTCATTCTGTTGTTGCATCAAAATTAAAAAATCTTGATAAGGCTTACGAGCTCTATTTGCGAACTGCACGCTTAGATTTGGACGATTATAATAACGAAGCTCGCGAAGGATTGCATATAACAAGTATGTCTGGAGCGTGGTTAGCAATCGTAAAAGGATTTGCCGGAATGCGTGTTAAGGCCGATATGCTTTATTTCGACCCAATTATTCCAAAACAATGGCAATCGTTTTCATTCCGAATTAATTTTAGGGGACATACTTTAGCAATCACTGTTGGTAAATCGCAAATAGAAATCGCAAATATGACAGCAGGAGAATTGACGATTAAAATTCGAGAACAATTTGTTTTGTTACCATCAAATCAGTCAATCGTGCATTTGAATTAATTTAAAAATGGAATCAATTGTTACTTTCTGGTAATCATTGATTCCATTTTAATGCCTACGCAATACCGTTTCGGTTTTTCGGTAAGACCTCCAATAATCTTTTTGCCATGAATATTGGGCAGTGAAACAATTGCACGTACGTTTCGATTGTCAAACATTTGAAATTCGAACGTTTGTAGCGTGTCGTTCAGTGTATTGTCATAAACTAAAACGCCACTTTCTTTGTCTAGATATTTTACATGAATTTTGTATTCAAACGTACTGCAGAGAGTCATTCTGTAGTCGTGAGATTGAATTAATTCAATAGGTATTTCGAACGATTCGTCGGTAGCTAATAAATTACTGAAACAAGCTTCTGGAACAATTGAATAAAAACCTGTGCTTTGTGTTGATCCACATTGATTCCAAAAGTCTTTGCAATCTTGAGAAAACGAAATTGCATGAAAAAACAGTAATATAAATATGATCTTTAAAGATTTCATCTGATGGTTTTGTTGAAGTAGAAAGAGATTTGTGCTGATGTAATATGGACTGGCAATCGTGGTAATGCTTCTCTGTACGTTTTTTTTAAATACTTTTTGCCGATTACAGTCTATATGAGGTTCTTAATGTTTTTGAGTTTTGAATTAGTACTATATTCAAAGATAACGGTATTTTTACTGAAAAAAAACATTAAAATGTAATTTGTTTTTATAATATTTCTATTCATATTGTTGATTACATTTCGTCATTGGCACAATAAATACACTCCAAATAGATGTATCTTTGGATAAGAAATTTTAATCCATTATCTCAATAAAAAATAGTGACAGCGCTTCGATTACATAGTTCATCGGTATTAGATATTTACTCAGCTTCGTCGGAAACAGTGATGGAATTGCCATTGGTTACCGAAGGAATAAGTGCTGGGTTTCCATCGCCAGCTATGGATTTTGTTGATGTAAGTATAGATCTTAATAAACATCTCATTAAACATCCATCGGCTACGTTTTACGGTAGAGTAAAAGGACAGTCGATGAAAGATGTTGGTATTCACGATGGCGATTTATTAGTCATAGACAAAAGTCTCGAACCGGTTGATGGCAAAATAGCGATTTGCTTTATCGATGGCGAATTTACTATCAAAACCATCAAACTCGAAACGGGTATTTGTTGGCTAATGCCTGCAAACGAAAATTATCAACCTATAAAAGTCACATCCGACAATAATTTCCTTATTTGGGGAATTGTAACGCATGTCATAAAATCGTTTTAACATGTTTGCTTTAGTCGATTGCAATAATTTTTACGCTTCGTGCGAAAGGGTTTTCCGTCCCGATTTGGTTGGAAAGCCAATTGTTGTGCTTTCGAATAATGATGGTTGCGTTATTGCTCGAAGCAACGAAGCCAAAGATGTTGGCGTTCCTATGGGTGCACCAGCTTTCGAAAACGAGGAATTGTTTCGAAAAAATAACGTTCATGTCTTTTCTCCAAATTTTGCTTTGTACGGCGACATGAGCAATCGGGTAATGACGATTCTGACATCATACGCTCCCGAAATAGAAATTTACAGTATAGATGAAGCATTTTTGCAATTAGCTGGTTTTGAACTTTACAATCTTCAGAATTATGGTGAAGAAATGCAACGTCATGTTACGAAATGGACCGGAATTTCTATAAGTGTTGGAATTGCACCAACCAAAGCATTATCGAAAGTGGCCAATCGTATTGCAAAGAAATTTCCTGTGCATACCAAAAGTGTTTATATAATCGATAGCGAAGAAAAACGAATAAAAGCGCTCAACTGGTTGAAGATCGAAGATGTGTGGGGCATTGGCCGTCAACATGCAAAACGGTTGAGAGCAATGAATATTAATACTGCATACGATTTTACATTGCTCGATGATGGCTTTGTTCGAAAACAAATGTCGGTCGTTGGATTGCGATTGAAACACGATTTGCAAGGTATCCCAACCTTAAAAATGGAAGACGTTCAACTCAAGCAAAGTATTGCTACTACACGCTCGTTCCATAGAAATTATACCGAGTTAAAAGACTTAAAAGAACGAGTTACGACCTTTGCGGTTTCTTGTGCCGAAAAATTACGCAGTCAACGTTCTTGTTGTAATGCAATAATGGTGTTTATTCATACCAATGGTCATCGACAAGATCTTCCTCAATACAGTCGCAATATTGTGGTAAAGTTACCTTTTGCAACGAATTCTAGTTTAGAATTGGCAGGTTTTGCAACACAAGCATTAGAAAAGATTTTTAGACAAGGCTATCATTATAAAAAAGCAGGAGTTGTCGTTATGGACTTTACACCCGAAAACGAAAGGCAATTAAAATTGTTCGACGATAGCAATGTAAAACATATTCCGCTGATGAAAGCCATGGATAAACTAAATGCTCGCTATGGTCAACAAAAAATAAAACTGGCATCGCAAGATTTGCGAAGAGTGTGGAAAATGAAACAAGAGAAATTATCGCCACGCTACACCACTAATTTGAACGATATTATAATCATTCATGCTTAAAATGTATGTGTTTCCATTCGCAACAATCGAAAACAGCTCAAGAATTAAAACAACGATTCGGAGTTTCATTTAAAGACGAAAGCCAATTCGTACCAACAATATATAATGGTTTTCAATATCCTAAAACGGGGTCAAGTTGAAAAGTTGGGGAGTAAAAGGTAAAATAATAACTTTGTATTCTATAAAAAGGAATATATGTTACAAGACACACAAATAGAATTAGTAAAATTATTACTACCCGAAGGTTTGTTAAA
>Ga0302292_1000104_pt1 | contig 60008 bp, 45 predicted proteins | sample III_Fen_N2_1_FD_194553 | JGI IMG/M metagenome (GOLD analysis project Ga0302292, IMG submission 194553) | Peat permafrost microbial communities from Stordalen Mire near Abisko, Sweden - III_Fen_N2_1 | ecosystem: Environmental > Terrestrial > Soil > Wetlands > Permafrost | place: Sweden: Abisko...
TACAATTCTACCAAGCAAATCGTAAACGTTTACTGTGCCTGTTGTTTCGCTAGTTGTAACAACTATCGATTTGTTTTGAGCTGCAATAGTAATTGTCGATTTCAAAACGGTTGGAGCATCTGTTACTGAATTTGCTTTTAGGCGTATTGCAAAACGACTAGCATTATCAACATTGTCCGACGTGAAAGTATAGCTTGCTGAACCAGTCAAATCTTGTGTTTTGTTTAAAAGTTTATCGTCTAAAACCACACCGTCAACACCATTTATTTCAGTTGCCGAAATAGTAAAAGTTCCTAATTTCAATGTTTTAAATCCTAATGGAATTACTTTGCTCGAATCGATTGGTTTCATGCCATTAATAACAAGTTTTTCATTGTCGGCAAGGGTATAAAGTTCAGGCATGTCATTATTTGTGTTAAACATTTTTTCTGAATCGAAACCATCGTAACCATTGCCGGCTTGTTCATTGAACACAAGTATGGTTTCGTCGCTGTTTTTGCCATTCGAAACGGTTAAGCGGATGTTTGATATTTCAATATCAGCTTTTAAAACATTGCCTACAACGGGATGACTTAACATAGAATTATCGAACGAAAGTTGACCAGTACCTGCTGTTGGACTTACTTGTACCCACACAGCTTGTAATGGAGAAATAAATTGCGTTACTGCTCCTTTGCCATTATTATTTGTTCCAACATGCGACGATGCATTATATGAATCAAAAACATAAGCATTGTTTGTATTCTTTGTTCTGTACCAGATAGAAGGTTCAAGATTTGTTTTTGTTGCCCATTCCCAGTTTACACACGATAGATATGGGTTTCCAATCAGATTAAATCCACTTTGACTATTGGTTCCCGTGCGTATTAATGAAATAGAATTATAAAACAAATTCAAAGAACTCCCAACACCACCTCCATATGTAATAACGGTATCATGAGGAACTAACGCTACATATCCAGTCATTGCAGAAAGCGTTGTTGTTGCATCTGTAATTTCGTTCCAGTTTGCTGTTGGTTCATTGTAATTCCACAGTTTATTTGTTAATGGGGTTTTAATTACATAACTTTTTGCTGCCTCAAGGGGACTGGCTATATACCAGTTCCGTCCTCCACCAAGATATTGTTCTACTTTTATACTATTTCCATTACATTTTCCATAACCGATTATAGAACCTGTTCCAGTAACATCGCTTTTAACCAGTAACAGATTGTTGGTATAAAATCCTAATCCTGAATTAATGGTTAAATTTGCTCCAGGATTTATACAAGCGTTTTCTATTGTATAGTTTTGATTATACGTCAATTCTCCAGTTTCAATAATGATGTTTGCATTTGCTCTTGGCATATAAGCTGGAGTCCAGTTTGATGCCGTATTCCAGTTTCCTGTTCCGTTCCAATAGTTAATTTGCCATGTTAATGTTGGGTAACCCGAGTTTACATAATCGTATTGAGCCCAGTTATTGGCAGTGCCGTTTGCGGTTTCGTATTTATAATCCCAGCCCACATTAGTAAAGGTGCTTTGGGTTTTCATTTGTGCCGATGTTACACCCGTTAATGATGTAATGGTTCCGGTATTTGTACCAAACCCAACACTCATTCCTGATGTTTCGGTATTCCAAAAACAGTTTGTAATTGTTCCTAGAACACTTGCTACAAAGCCTCCTTTCGATGTTCCTGAACAAACTATATTTCCCGAAGAGTAGCAATTCGAAATGATTAATGGGCCAAAACCTCCTGAAACACTTCCTGCAAAACCTCCAACAGAATTTGTTCCTGTAACGGTTCCTATTGCATAACAATTGGTGATTGTTGGAGCATTCGATACATTACCAATAAAACCTCCTACAATATTGTTTCCGGTAACAGCCCCTGATGCATAACAATTTGAAATAGATGTAGTATTTCCTTGATCATAAACAATTGACCCTATTAAACCACCCGTATTACCACCACCAGTAACAGTACATGCGGAATAACTATTCGTTACTTTTGAATATTCAATTGCACCAATTAATCCACCAACTCTTGCAGAATTAGGGCTAGAAGATAGTGTTCCAGTAGAATAACAGTTAACAATTGTATCATGAGAGTAACAATACCCAACCAATGCTCCCGTATAATCCAAACCTGTAATAGCAACATTTGTTAAACCTAAATTGCTTATGGTCGCATTCCTAATACAGCCAAAAAGTCCAATACATGTTGTTGCATTTCTATTGATTGTCAAATAGTTTATCACATGATTTTGGCCATCATATTTACCCGTAAACATTGTGTTTGAATATGTTCCAATAGGCGAAAACCCAACACTACTTGCCAATGACGAAGCATCGATATCGGCAGTTTGAATAAACGTTGAACCCCAAGCACTACTATTTTGACTTAACCAATAAAGGTTATTAATCGTTGCAATTTGGTATGGCGACGTATTTGTTCCACTTCCCGTTGGTGCTGTTGCCGTAACCGTTGGTGCTTGGTTGACCGTAACAATGGTATTTGCTGTGTTCACACAACCATTGGCATCAGTTCCTGTTACAGAATAGGTTGTACTATTGGTAGGAGTTACGGTTTGTGCTACCGATGTTATACTGTTATTCCACTTATAACTATATGCTCCACTAACCGAAATTATTGATGTTGAACCAACATTTATTACCGTTGGAATTGCTGATGCTGTTATGGTTGGCAATGGATTAACTACAATTTGATTTATCCCATTTCCTGAGCAAGTACCGATAGTGGCTGTTGCTGTAATGGTATAAGTACCAGAAACGTTTGCGTACGTAAAAGTCCACATTGATATCGCATTAGGATTTGAGCATAAATAAGAAACTGTGCTTCCATTAGTAAATGTAAACAAACTTGACAAAGAAACATTTCCACTTACAATACTCCCTGAACAAATTGGTGTTGTTACGATTGGTGTTACGATTGGCAATGGATTAACCGTTACCGTTGTCGATGCTGTATTTGTACAACTATTAACATCAGTTCCCGTTACAAAGTATGAAGTTGTTACTGTTGGAGAAACCGTTTTTGAACTTGAAAATCCGCTTCCCAAACCATTATTCCATGCATAATAAGCTGCACCTGTTGCTGAAACTGCACTAGAAAAGCCGTTACAAATAACTGAAGGACTTGCTGAAGCTGTAATAGTTGGTAAACCATAAACAGTTATTGTATTTGTAGCTACCGAAGCACAACCATTAGCATTGTATGTTGCCGAAACGGTATATGTTCCAGGGATATTTGTAAATACAAAATTAGAACCGTTTATTGCAGGTGCTTTTGAGCAAGTATATACTGCCGATCCTCCAGCTGGACTAAACGTAAATAGGCTTGACGTTGCAACCTGAGGAACAGCTCCGACACACATAGCTGATATACCCCAAGATGAAACTGCTGTAATAGTCGGAGATGGATTAATAGCTATAGTTGCAGTTTTCGAAGGATCAATTGGAGCTCCACATGCATCAGGACTTGCATCATTAATTGATATAACTTGATAGGTTCCAGCTACGCGTTCAGGCAAGGCAAACGAAATCGGATTATATCCAGTAACAGTAGATGTATGACTTACTCCAGCACCATCTTTATACGATAAACTATAAGGTTGAATTCCACCGCCAATAGTTACTGTAACAGGTGTTATAGTTGCTCCCGAACAAAAAGTGCCTCCACCAGTAACAGTATATGTTGGCAAAGCATTTTGTGTGATTACTCTATTTCGCAATGCTTGAACACATGCTGTTCCATTTACTACATCCGAAACCGTCAATCCATAGACTTTTGTTCCTGTAGGTGCTTGTAATGATGCCGATGATGCATTTCCCATGTCGATGTTATTGGTTACATTCATCCATTTATAGCTGTAACCATTGGTAGCAGTAGCTGGTGAATTTATTCTTACACCAAGCATTGTAGTATTTGCATATGCACAATAAATAGAATCTTTTGTTACATCCCATGTTACATCGGGTTGTTGGATTTTTGTTACAATTGCCGAATTAGTTGTTGGAACCCCAACACAATATGCATCGCTAATTGCCGAAACTGTATACGTGCCCGAACCAGTAGGAGTAATAACATAAGGCGAAGATGTTATGCCAGTTTTTGTAGTAATAGAATTTCCATCAGTCCAAGTTAACGAAAAAGGTGCTGTTCCACTCAAATTGATACTCACAGCCGAACTTGCTCCCGATGTGTTACTACAATACGAACCACCACCCGTAATTACATAACTTGGAGCAGGGGTAGCAGTAATTACTACACTTGCAGTATACCAACAGGCTTGAGCAGTTGGATTATCATGATCGCGAACCAATAAGGTATACAAACCAGGTGCTGTTGCCGACACAGGATATAAATCACTAAAAGCTGTAGCTGTTGTGGTAGCAGACAAATTATTGATAGTTGATTTAACTACAGGACCATCAGTATTTCCTAGATACCAAATAAAGTCAAGATTTTGTCCTGCAACCGATGGATGTACCGTATTTGAAGTTAAAATGGCAACTTGACCGGGACATAAATTTGTAGTCGAAGAGTTTAATGTAATTCCTTTATCGGATGCGAGAATTAGTGAACAGTTTTGTGCTTGAGAACAAAGTCCAGCAATAAAACATGTAAAAAGTAAAATCAATTTTTTCATAACAGTACGAGTATAAACAATTATTTCTGTTTGTGTATTTTCGACACCAAAAATACTAATTATTCGGGATGAAACAAGTAATTCTTGTGTTTAATATCAAGCATTTATCAAAACAAAATGCACAACAGAAATTCGAATTTCCGTTGTGCGTTTTATTGCTACATTTTCATGTTTTCGAGTCGAAAACATAAAAAACATTTTGAGCATTAGTTATTGAACAACAAAATAGTTTCGTCGATGGTTATTCCGTTTAAAACTCTCAATTGGAATGCTTGATTCTCGGCATTATACTTCAGTAAATTGACTGATTGATGAATTTGCATACTTACCTTTTAAATCAGCGATTTCATTTAAAATCCCTTATTCTATAAGACATTACAGTAGCCTATTGTTTATAGATAAAAGAACAAAGACACATTCCCTTTTATTTTGTTTAAATTAGTGAACTCACTTCGTTCGGTTTAAAGCAAATCACAACTAAAATAATTTACTTGCGATTAAAAAGAAGTAGTTAAGACTAAAAAAAATAGATGTCAATGTTAGAATAATAATTGCATTAAAAAAAAAGTAGTTGCAATTGGTGAAAAGAAATTGCAACTAAAAAAAAATAGTTGAGACGTATTTTTTTTAGTTGCGTCTAAAAAAAATACAGTTCAATCAAAAATAACTAATTGACTCTTTTTAAGACAAAACACAATTACCAAAAATATAGCATGCTTAATTATTTTTACTTAAATCGAAAAAAAATGAGTCTCAACTAAAATAAATAGAAAAGGCTTTGCGTTATAAAGTCGAAATCAAAAAACAACAATTAACCCTAAATAAAATTGCATGAAACATTTCATACTATTTCCTAAAAGGAAGATGATTTAAAAAATCGAAAAATAGTAAGTAATCAATTTAAAAATTGGAGGTCAGTATGAAAACATCATTTGTAGCAGTTTTGCATTTAGGGTCTTCGAAAGACTCGGCAAACATTTATTTAGTAGGTGGAAGGGTTTACACAGCCATGATGGCAAACCAATCAACGTTCACGAATCCTGATCCTGCGTTGGCAGATTTCTTAATCGAATTAACAGCGTTGGACACACTCCTCAAGTCGCAAGACGGAAGTACTAAACTAGCTCAGGCACTTGCAAACCAAAGCGAAAGTGTGTACAATTATCTTAAAAGCCTTTGTTTCTATGTAAATAAAGTAGCCAATGGCGACAAAACAATTATTGGACTTTCGGGCTTCGATTGCAAATTGGAAGCAAACCAACACAACATTCCTGAAAAGGCAATTATCAAACGCATTGAAAATGGCAGTACCGAACATAGTGCAAAAATCTATTGTTTCCTTTTAGACGATGCCGACCGTTACAATGTGGACATAAGCTCAACACCCAATGATGCTTCAAGTTGGAAACAGGTTCTTAATGCTGTTTCAAGCAAAAGACTTGAAGTTTCAGGACTAATCCGCGGACAAGAACAGTGGTTTCGTATTTCAGGCGGAAACACTCACGGCTGGGGTCCTCACAGCGATGCTGTTGGATTCGTTCCACAATAAAAGATTCATTAACCGTTACTAAGGAAAAATCCCTCGCGTAGCTTTTAGATTTTTTAGCTGAGCGAGGGATTTTTATGTAGGAATGAAATATGATTTATATTTAATGTATTTTTAATTACCAAACCTATACCCTATTCCCGATTCCGTATTTAAAAGCTTCGGTTTAGAGGGATCGTCCTCAACTTTTTTGCGAAGTTGAGCCATAAAAACTCGGAGATATTGCGTTTGTTCAAAATAGCCCATTCCCCAAATTTCTTTTAAAATGAATTGATGTGTAAGAACACGTCCTTCGTTTTTAGCTAAAAGTGCTAATAAAGAATATTCGGTTGATGTGAGTTTTACTATTTCTTCGTTTTTACGAACGACATGATTTGCAATATCAATTTTAAGAGTTCCAAATGTTAAAACAGGATTATCGGATAAACCTTGACTTAAACGTATGGCAACTCTAATACGAGCCAGTAATTCTCCAGTTCGAAATGGTTTTGTTAGATAGTCGTTTGCTCCACTTTCGAGAGCTTTTACAATATCATCTTCCGCTTTACGAGCCGATAAAATAATGATTGGTTTTTGATACCATTGACGAAGTTTAATAAGAAAATCAACACCATCGCCATCGGGTAATCCTAAATCTAAAATGATTAAAACAGGTTGTACGGATGCAGCTAAAGCTAAACCTTCTTTACCTGTTGTAGCTTCTGCTGTTCGAAATCCATTAGCTTCGAGTGTAATTTCTAATAAACTGCGAATTTGGACTTCATCATCTATTATGAGAATTGTATCTTCCATATTTTTATTTTTCTTCTATGCTATTAAACGTTTCTACAGGAATTTTAATCGTAAATTCTGCTCCACCATTTTGACGATTTTTTGCAGTTACAGTTCCCTTTTGTGCTTCTACAAATCCTTTTACAATCGATAATCCTAATCCTGTACCTCCTGCAATTGCATCATGTCCACGATAAAACTTATTGAATAAAGATAGTAATTCGACTTTCGTAAATCCTTTTCCTCTATCCATAACTTGAATAATGAACATTCCATCGTCGCAAAAGAATTTTAATCGAATGGTTGTACCTGTCGGAACATTTTGCGTAGCATTTAGAATAAGATTATGCAGTACTTGTTCTATTAAACCAAAATCGATATTAATCATTGGCATATCTTCGGGAATGATAATTTCCAATTCAAAAGGCTTTAATTCTTGTTGCAAAGTTTCGGCAACTTTATTTGCTAAGTCGTGAACATCGCACCAGTCGAGATGTGGTGTTATGCGACCAGTCTCAAGACGTGACATATTTAACAGATTTTCGATAAGTCGATGAAGTCGAATAGATGCTTGATTTATTTCTGTATATAGTTTAATTCTTGTTTCTTCAGGATACGTTTGCGAAAGCAACGTGTCGGAAGCTCCCATAACGGTAGCAACTGGAATTCGTAATTCGTGCGAAATGGAGTTAAATAGTGTTTTGTACAGTTTTTCTGATTCACTAATCATATACGTTTTTCGTGATGCATTCCGTAAAAACTCTCGTTCATATTTATTAGAAATTTGCGATAATAATGCGTCCCAGAATTGTTCTTCTCCTTGGGTAAAAAGTCGAGAATGGTCTACAGCAATGACTCCCATAGTATCAATATTTCCTTTTAACGGATAAAAAGTATAAGGCGATGATGGCAAGGTGTCGGTATGTTTTCCGGCTTTAGCAGCATGTTTATGAACCCACAAAGCTATTGCGATATCCGTACCATCGAGTTTAATTTTTGTTTCGTGGCGAACAATTTCATCTAAGCTGTCTAACTCATCTTTTAAAAGTATAGCACATTCAAGATTGAAGTGTTTTTGAATGAATTTTAATGCTGTTTTTGTTACTTCTTCGAAACTAGAATCGGCTGCTAATTCTTTTGTAACTTGATATAAAGCATCGGTTCGTTCTTCGCGAACACGAATTCTCATTTCCTGCCTTCGAACCCTAGATGTAAGAATTCCATTGAGCAATGCTATGATAAAAAACATTACAAGCATCAACATATCTTCGGGTCTTTCGACATGTAGTGTAAACTGTGGGGGAATAAATAAAAAATCCCAAAGCAATGCACTTAATGTTGCTGCGAGCAAAATAGGACCAGTTCCATAAAACAATGCAAAGATGGATACTAGAAACAAAAGAACAAATGAAATGACTTGATAACCAACAAAACTTTTAAGTAAATAACAAGCAGCTGAAGATGCAACAACAAGTCCCGAAATAATGAAATATTGACGAAGATTAGAAGTAAAAATGGGCATTGAAATTCTATCAACGAATTTATCTTTCGATTTGCCATCGCCACCTAAGATATAAACGTCAATATTTCCACTATACTGAATCAATCGATTTACGAAATTGTTTAATCTCAGCATCGAGAGCATATTTCGTAATCGAGGTTTCCCAACAATTATATGCGTTACATTTTCCTTATTTGCAAAATCGACAATTCCTCTAACAACATCGTAATTCGAAATAATTCGAAATTTAATTCCAAGTTGTTTAGCAAGATTGATATTCTTTTCAAGTTGTTCATGTTCTTTGGGCGATAATTTATGTGCTGTTTCAACATATACAGCTTGAATATTTGTACCCATCGAATACGAAAGATTCTTTGCCCAACGCAATAAACGAGTCGACTGTTGACGATAATCGATAGCAACCAAAAGGTGTAAACCCGATTTCCATGGACCACGAATTCGCTTATGCTGCATGTAATCGTGAAGCTGTTTATCAACGCGATCGGCAACAATTCGCAGAGCCATTTCGCGTAAAGCGGTAATATTTCCCTTTCGGAAAAAGTTATCTATTGCATCTTTTGTTTTTTCGAGTGTGTAAACTTTTCCATCATTAAGTCGTTGAATCAAAACTTCGGGTGAAAGGTCAACCAAAACAACTTCATCGGCACTTTCGAAAACTTCGTCGGGAATGGTTTCTCGAACTATAATTCCTGTAATTTGTGCAACGGTTTCCGACCGACTTTCGAGATGCTGAACATTAACGGTTGTATAAACATTTATGCCATTTTCTAAAAGTTCTTGAACATCTTGGTAACGCTTTGAATGTCTACAACCTTCTGCATTCGAATGTGCTAATTCATCAACTAAAACAATCTGCGGATTTCGAGCAATGATTGCATCCAAATCCATGTCTTCCACAAAGGTTGATTTATATTCGTATTTTTTACGAGGAATAATTTCAAAGCCATCGACTTGCTGTAAAGTTTCCTTGCGGTTATGATGTTCAATATAACCAATAACGATATCGCTTCCCGCTACTTTTTCAGCCTTTGAAGTTTGCAACATAGAGTATGTTTTACCCACACCTGCACACATACCAAAAAATATTTTCAGCTTGCCCCTTTTGCTCTTTTCTTCTTCAATTTTTAAAGATGCTAAAAGTTCATCAGGATTTGGACGATTATCTTCGAAAGTACTCATAGTTATATTTGATTAAATAAATATAATACAAAAACACATAGTGTAGATAACTATGTGTTTGTATTTTAAATTACTAATGCACTTAAATGAATATTGTGCATTTATTACACCTATTTTAGACTATTATAGGTATTCCAACTTTCAACTGATGTTGCTATTTATAATGTTATTCCTGCCACAAGAAACGCCGTTTCTGCATGAGGATTTACTCCTAAAACTACATAAACTGGCAGACTATATTTATCATTAAACTTTAATTCTTTTGTAGCTTTTGCTCCAACATTTATAAATTGAAAATTCTTGCTTGTAACATACGTACTACTTTCAAACAATGATAGACCTGCAAAAAGAGACAGATTTGATATGATTGGATAACCGAACTCAACATAGGTAGAATATGCATTCTTTGTTGCATCCGATGGTTTTTTATCTGCACCATAAAACATAACATTTGCACTTACGCTTAATGGGAATTTCTTAACTCCAGCATACGTTAATGTTCCTTCAAACACATGATCGGTTGCCTTATTCTCATATTCAAAATAACTCTTTTTGAAGTTATAATTGTAGTCGGTAAGCGTTGCACTAAACATATCGTTAATGGTGTATGTTGCATAAAGGTCGACCTCTTTCATTGAACTTGATAGATTTGTTGACCCCCAAACTCCTACTTTAAACTTATTCCCATAAGTTAGCGATGGTTGAAAGTTTGGTTCATTTGTTCCTTGTTGAACACCACGCCAAATATAGCTACTTACTAAATCGAACGATAGATTGGCTGATTTTACTTTTACAGTATCTGTTTGTGCATTTGCATTTGTTAATCCGGTTATCATTAATAATGACATTGCAAATCCGGTTATTATTTTCTTCTTCATTGTTTTATTTTCTAATAACATAATTAAACTCTAGCATATTGTAAACTTTGTTTTTGTTCTAATGAATTATCACCATTTTCTTTTGTTCTAATACTCCAAGAATCTTCAAGTGTTGAGACGAATATTTTTCCATCTCCAATTTCACCAGTATAGGCTGTATCCATAATACAATTAACTGTTTTTCTCATGTCTGTATCTTGTACTACAATAGTTAATTTATACCGGTTTATATCCCCCCAAGTATTAACGGTTCCTCGATAGACTCCACCGCTTTTTTTCTGTTTCCCAACTCCTTTACATTCATCATACGTAAAGGAATCTATGCCAACGATAAGAAGAGCATCTTTTACTGCTTCAAACTTTGACTCACGAATAATTGCTTCAATTTTTTTCATTGGTTTCATTTTTAAAATATTTCCTATGATTATAAAATTGTATAAAAGGGCTAAGTTCTAAAATATACAGCAAATGATTTTCGACATGTTACCAATGACAGCGGTAATTATAGCGATTTACAGATGCTTCGACAAGCTCAGCATGACTTACAGACTACGAATGTCACCCTGAGCCTGTCGAAGGGGTCTGCGAATATTCTTTGTCGGACATATTTCTACTATCTTTTTTGCTGTGTATTTTAGAACTAAGCCTAAAAAAGCTAATACTTACTTTATTTTATCAACTTCAATATTTAGCAATAAAACATTAACCCTTTCCTCACCAAGACATAATAATTGAGGAGCTTCGGTTTTCTCTTTTACGCATTGTGTCAACTTTCCTTTTTGAGCAGCATTAAAATTTCGGGCTTTGGCGATTCTATTTACTTGCAATAAAGCAGCTTTTTGTGAAATATGTGGATCGAGTCCACTAGCTGAAGCAAAAAGCATTTCCGAAGGGATTACAACAATATTGCTGTCTAATTGGTTAAACACATAGAATTTACGTTTACGTTCTGTAACTTGGTCTTTCAATTTTGGATTTGTAAGTCCATAACAAGAACCTCCCGAAGGAAGTGGATTGTACGAAACGGCCGAAGGACGTGAACTAAAGTAAATTGTACTGTCGAATTGTTGACCGATTAGTTCGCTTCCAATTGCTTTATTATCTTTCAGAATGATACTGCCGTTTGCTTTTGAATGGAATGCAACTTGTGCAATTCCTGTTATCACGAGCGGATACACAATTCCTGTTAATACGGTAAAGAACAAGAATATTTTTAGTGAGATGATAAGTGTTTTCATAATTATACTTTTTAAAACATATTTATAAGTAAGTCAATTAATTTTATTCCAATAAATGGTACGATAACTCCACCAAGTCCGTAGATTAAAAGGTTTTTAGTTAATGCGGTATTAGCAGATACTGGTTTATATTGAACACCTTTTAATGCTAATGGAACTAACAGTATGATGATTATTGCATTGAAAATAACAGCACTCATTATAGCACTTTGAGGAGAACCAAGATGCATAACATTAAGTGCTGAAAGTGGTCCTACTCCATTTGGACCAGCATATAATGAAACCGCAATTGCTGGAATGATAGCAAAATATTTTGCAACATCATTTGCAATACTAAAGGTTGTTAATGCACCACGTGTCATAAGTAGCTGCTTTCCAACCTCAACAACTTCAATAAGTTTGGTTGGATTGCTGTCGAGATCAATCATGTTACCAGCTTCACGTGCTGCTTGTGTTCCAGTATTCATTGCAATTCCTATATCGGCTTGAGCAAGAGCTGGTGCATCGTTAGTTCCATCACCAATCATTCCTACAAGATGACCATTTGCTTGCTCATCGCGAATGCGTTGCAATTTATCTTCGGGCTTTGCTTCTGCCATAAAGTCGTCAACGCCTGCTTCTGCAGCAATTGCAGCAGCAGTTAATGCATTATCACCGGTAATCATAATAGTTCTGATTCCCATTTGACGTAATTCTGCAAAACGTTGTTTAATACCTCCTTTTACAATATCTTTAAGATGAATAACTCCTAATACCTTATTATCTTCGGCAACAACCAATGGTGTAGCACCTTGACGAGCCAAATCGTTAACAATATCTTGTACATTTTGAGGATAAAATCCATTATTGTTTTGAACAAATCCTTTTATCGCTTCCGATGAACCTTTACGAATTTGATGAAATGTATTGTTGGGGAAATGGATATCGACACCACTCATTCTGGTTTGAGCCGTAAAAGGAATAAAGGTTGCTTGCATTTCGTGCATTTCGCGACCACGAATATTAAATTTCTCTTTTGCCAAAACGACGATTGAACGACCTTCGGGTGTTTCATCAGAAAGTGATGAAAGTTGTGCTGCATCGGCAAGCTCTTCAATGCTCACACCTTCGGCAGGTATAAAGTTAGTTGCCATACGATTTCCCAATGTAATGGTACCTGTTTTATCGAGTAGAAGAACATCAACATCGCCGGCTGCTTCAACAGCACGTCCACTCATTGCAATAACATTGCGTTGAATAAGTCTGTCCATTCCGCTGATTCCGATTGCACTCATTAGACCGCCAATGGTTGTTGGAATCAAACATACCAATAAAGCAATTAGCACAGGAATAGTTAAATTTTGAGTTAATGGTAATCCTGATGCTGTAAGACTATATCCAAAGAATGCAGGTAACGTTACAACAGCTAATAAAAATACAATTGATAATCCTGAAAGTAGAATTGACAATGCTATTTCGTTTGGCGTTTTTTGACGTTTTGCACCTTCAACTAATGAAATAATTCGATCGATAAAGGTATTGCCTGGTTCGCAAGTTATACGAATCAAAATTCTATCGCTAATTACTTTTGTACCACCTGTTACTGCTGAACGGTCACCACCACTTTCGCGAATTACAGGAGCCGACTCGCCAGTAATTGCCGATTCATCTACACTTGCAATACCTTCAATAACTTCACCATCCGATGGAATAACATCACCACATTCGCAAACAACAATGTCTCCCTTTTTAAGGTCGGTAGCTAAAACCGAGACTTCTTTTTTACCATCCATTTTACGAGCTGGTGTTTGCGTACGATTTTTACGTAAACTATCGGCTTGAGCCTTTCCTCTACCTTCGGCAATAGCTTCGGCAAAATTGGCAAATAACACGGTAAACCAAAGCCATATTGCTATTTGAAAGTTAAAAGAAGAAAAACTTCCGTTGATTAATCCTACAATTACCACAATTGTAGTTAAAACAGACCCAATTGCCACCATAAAAATGACTGGATTTTTAATCTGTGTGGCAGGGTTTAATTTTGTAATACTGTCTTTTAATGCTTGCAACAGAATCTTTTTGTTAAACAAGCTAGTATTTTGTTTTGTGCTCATGACTTTATATTTTAAATTATAAATCTTTTTAAAAATTTGCTTATGGCTATTTCATCATTAATAAATGTTCCATAATTGGACCTAAAGACAAGGCTGGAAAATGTGTTAATCCACCAACAATAAGGATTACTGCAATTAATAAACCTACAAACAACCAGTTATCGGTGTGGAAAGTTCCTAATGAAGGAGGTGTAACTTTCTTTTTAGCCATATTTCCTGCAATTGCCAATACGGGGATTATTATTCCAAAACGTCCGATGAGCATTCCAATACCTAATGTCAGATTATAAAACACCGTGTTTGCATTTAATCCTGCAAAGGCACTACCGTTGTTTCCTGCAGCAGAACTATAAGCATATAGGATTTCTGAGAATCCATGTGCTCCTGGATTATTCAAACTCGATAAACCTAAATTGCTAACAGAAGCCCACGCAGAAAAGAGCAGAATAACTAAATTAGGAGCAAGTACAGCGACTATTGCCATTTGAACTTCGAATGATTCAATTTTTTTACCTAGATATTCAGGTGAACGACCAACCATTAAACCAGCAATAAACACTGTTAGAATAATAAAGATTACAATTCCATATAAACCAGCACCAACACCACCAAAAATAATTTCACCAAGCATAAGGTTAATCATTGCAACCATACCAGCCAAAGGCGATAAACTATCGTGCATTGCATTTACAGAACCATTTGAAGCCGCTGAAGTTGATGTTGACCAAAGAACACTATTCGTTATTCCAAAGCGGGTTTCTTTACCTTCCATTAGAGGTAAATGTCCAAATATTGGATTGCTTGCATACTCGGCATATAATGCAAGACTTAAACCAGTAAGCAACAGAATTAGCATCACCGAAAATATAATCCATCCATGACGAACAGATCCAACCATTTTTCCATAGGTATAGGTCAATGCTGCTGGAATTAAAAGGATACATAGCATTTCAAGAAAATTGCTTAAAGGAGTTGGATTTTCGAAAGGATGGGAACTATTTGCATTGAAAAATCCACCACCGTTGGTTCCAATTTGTTTTATTGCAATTTGCGAAGCAGCTGGTCCCATTGGAATAACTTGTTTAACTCCTTGTAATGTTTGAACCGTTTCGTAAGGTTTGAAGTTTTGTACAACACCTTGACCGACTAATACGATGGCAAACAATATAGAAAGTGGCAACAATACATATAAGGTTGAACGAGTTAAGTCTGTCCAGAAATTACCAAGATTATCGGTTGTTTTGCGCGATAACCCTCTAATAAGAGCTAGCAATACAGCTATTCCAGTTGCAGCACTCACAAAGTTTTGAACGGTAAGTCCAAGCATTTGTACAAAATAGCTTAAAGTTGTTTCGCCGGCATAACCTTGCCAGTTAGTATTTGTCATAAAACTAACTGCAGTATTGAAAGCAGAATCCCACGAAACATTAGCAAGTTTAGCTGGATTCATTGGTAAATGTGCTTGGAGTAATTGTATTAAAAACACAAATAAAAATCCTATAAAATTAAAGATAAGCAGACCAAAAGTATAGGACTTCCAGTTGCTTTCTTCATCAGGATTAACTTTTATAAATTTGTATGTTAGCTTTTCGAGCCAACCAAAAACGGGTTGCATAAAGTGTTTTTCGCCAGTAAACACTTTTGTCATGAATTTGCCTAAAACGGGTGTTAGTCCAATTAATAGGGCAAAGAACAAAATAATTTGAAGTACATCGTGCGTTGTCATAGTGTATCTTTTTTATGATTGTCGAGGTTAAGTAAATGACCAATATAGTATCCAATTCCAAAGAGAAGGATCAGCCCAATAAAAAACTCAAGTAGAGTTAAGAAGCCTTCCGTTGTCATGATTTCTAGAATTTTTCGGGTTTAATTAGTGTATAGGTTAAATAAGCAAACAAGAGAAGAGCAACAACAGTTCCAGTAACGAACCATGCAGTAGAATTCATTTCCATCGGCGTGTTGTCCTGAGACATTGCTGTCGACGTTGCAAAGAGAATAGTTAAGGTTTCCATATCAAATAGATTTAAGTTTTTTATTTAATACAAAGTTGCATCTGAAACCATAAGGGTTTTGTTAGGAAATCTCCGATAAGCATAAAGATTTTATAAAAATATTTGAAGTCCTTTTACAATTCAAATAGAGAATACTGTTGTCAGCATTACAAATGGAAAATCCCTCGCTTGGCATTATTTGCTGAGCGAGGGATTTTAATATGATTTAAGCAGGATTATAAAATCAAAAATATTTTTTGATCGTATCGAGTAATATTTTTTGATTAAATGGTTTTGGTATGTAATCGTTACAACCAGCATCAATTACCTTTTCTCTATCACCAGGAAGTGCAAATGCTGTTTGAGAAATAATAATAACGTCTTTATTAAATTCTCTAATTCGTCTTGTTGCCTCATAACCATCCATGATTGGCATTTTATTATCCATTAAAATTAAGTCAATATCTGGATTATTGCGGCAAGTACTTACTGCATCTTGACCATTAGTAACTTTTACTATTGTCCTACTTATAGATTCCAATGTTAAGCTAAGAAGCATTTCTGAAGACTCATCATCTTCGGCAATCAAAATTTTTAATTTCCTTGGAAACGATGTTTCCTTTCCATTGAATTCATCAAATAAGATATCATTCCCTTTATCTACTTCTACATTAAATGGTATTGTAAAATAGAATGTCGAACCTTCTCCAAACTGACTTTCAACCCACATTTTACCACCTAACATTTCGACATAGGCTTTGGATATTGATAATCCTAATCCAGCTCCTTCATAATTTCTCGTTAGCAGTTCACTACCCTGTCTAAATCGCTCAAAAATAAGATCCTTTTGTTCCTTCATAATTCCAACGCCACTATCTTTGACATAAAACTCAAAGAAATTTCCTTTTTTCTCATAACCCAATTCAATAAAACCTTCTTGAGTAAATTTTATCGCATTTTTAACTAGATTTGTTAATACAGCATATATTTTCTCTTTATCAGAAAACACAATAGCATCATCAGCCGTTAAGCCTTTTTTAACTGTCAGTTGTAATTCCTTTTGTTCTATTTCCAGTTTAAAAAACGAATGAATAAATTCAAGTTGTTCATTGATATTTGTTTCAGAAATAAAGACCTCCATTTGCCCCGATTCCACTTTCGAAATACTGATTATATCGTTAATAATATTGAGCATTCGATTTCCACTTTTTTCAATAATACCGACATAGGTATTACGAGTTTCACCAGTCAATTGAGGTTCTTTGAGTAATTCCGTAAAACCTAATATTCCATTCATGGGGGTTCTGATTTCGTGACTCATATTAGCAAGAAAAGCAGATTTTAAACGGTCACTTTCCTCTGCCTTTTCCTTAGAATAATAGAGTTCTTCATTGGTTTGCGTTAATTCCTCGTTGAGCTGTAGATACTCTTCGTTTTGCGTTTCGAATTCTTCATTTTTTTGTTTCAGAAGAAATTCCATTTGTTTTCTATCAGAAATATCTGTTGTAATTGTTAATAAACATTTTTGATTTTCAAGTGTTATTATTTCTCCATTAACCAATCCCCAAACGGCTTTGCTATTTTTCATGGTAAATTGCATTTCTAAACCATCAATTCTACCTGTTTCAGTAATTGATTCAACCATTTTTTGCCTTCCAGATGTACTTACCCAACCTATTTCAGTCGATTTCCGTCCAATCACTTCATCACGACTATATCCTGAAAAAGTTAATGCAAAATTATTAACATCAATATAGGTTCCATCTTCAATTTTTGTAATTGCAATAAGAACAGGAGCTCTATCAAAAATTTTCAAAAATTTTTCTCTACTTTCAGCTAAGGCACGTTCTATTTTTTTTCGTTCTGTAATATCCATCATCATAACATAGGCAGCTAAAATAGAACCATTGTCATTATATATTGGGAAACTACTTACTAGTTGATATCTAGTAGTGCCATCTTTTCGTAAAATTGAACGTTCTTCATTCTCAATTCTTTCACCAGAAAGACTTCTTACCAATGGTATGTTTTTTAAATCACTTTGATTGCCATTTTGATCAAAATCAATCCACGAACGCTTTAAATCGAGCAAGGAAGTGTCGATTTTTGAAGGTTCATCTTCAATTCCTAATAATTCAATACAGGCTTTATTTACAAATTGTAAAATAGCATTTGGCATACTCACTATAACCTTAGCAACAGGTGATTGTTCAATCGTTTTTTCTAATAAAATCTTTGTATTTCTAATTATCTCTTCTGCTTTTTTCCGTTCGGTTATATCATACACAACTCCAAAAACAATATTTTTTTCTTTATCATATTCAGCAATAGAATAAATATCAAGAATTTCACCGTCATTAATTCTCTTAATTTTAAATTCTACATTATATGGAATATCTTTTGTTATTAGATCAGCAAGAGCTTTATCAAGCATTGGTCTATATTCCGCTAGTGGAACTTGTTGAACGTCTTCTAAAAGCAAATCGTCGTTTTCAACACCATACAGTAGTCTGGCTCCTTGCGATGATAGCATGTGCTTGGAATTCATATTTAATTTCCAGTTACCAATTTTTGCTACTTTTTCGGCTCGAGCAAGTCTACTTTCACTTTCTTCCGTTAATTGTTTTGAATAATATAGTTCTTCATTTGTTTGAATTAATTCTTCATTCAATTGCAGATATTCTTCATTTTGAGCTTCAAAGTCATCGCTTGACTGTCGGAGACGCAATTCCAATTGTTTTTGTTCAGTAGTATCGCGAATAGTTCCAAGCATCATTATTGGCTCACCAATGTCATTATATTTTAAACGTCCAATCCCATACATCCAACGTTCTTGATTATCATTCTTACGAACGATTTTATATTCTTTGTCAAATGGTATTTTTTTACCAATCACCTCTTCAGCGAAATAATCATTCATTATTTTTTGCCAGTCAGGATGAATTATAGAAACCCAACCACCAATCGATTTATCAAAGTCCTTTGGTATTCCAAATATCTCATCCAAAATTTCGGAACTTGTCCAAATGCCTGTAGTAATATCTAACGTATATGTTCCAAGTTGAGCTATTTGCTGCGTTTCTTTTAAATACTGTTCGTTTTGAAATAACGCTTCTTCTGCCTTCTTTCGTTCTGTTATATTATTAAATGTACATAAGACATGACGCAATGATCCATTAGAATTAAATTCAGGAACAGCATCAACTAACAACCAAACTCGTTCTTTTATAACAGGATGGTAAACACCCATTACAATATTATTGACTGATTGTAACGTTTTAATAACTTGAGGGACAGGATGCGTATCACCAATGAAAGGAGTTCCATCTTCATGTATTACATTCCATTCGGGATCGAATGATGTTTTTCCTAAAAGCTGATCTTCTGTTAAACCTAAAAGTGCAAGTGCAATAGGATTACTCATTATTATTTCAGCATTTGGATCTTGTAAAAGAACTCCTACCGGCAAATCAAAAATCAGATTTCTAAATTTCGCTTCGCTTTCTTTCAATGCTGATTCAATTGCCTTTTTCTCACTTATATCTGAATTAGTGCCACTTAATTGTAATGGCATGTCATTTCCATCTCTTTTAACAACATTTCCACGACCTAGAATCCATTTCCATGAACCATTTTTGTGAAGCATTCTAAACTCGGCTTCATAGCCTTTGCTTTTTTGTGATTCCAAAATCGATTGAATTTTCTCAACCGTTCCAGGAAAATCATCGGGATGACAAAGTTTTTGAAAAGTTTCAAATGTCATTTCAAATTCCTGATTTTCATAACCAAGCATATCGTACCAACGTGCAGTATAATAGGTTTTTCCTGTTACATAATCCCATTCCCAAACAGCATCAGACGTTGCTTCTAAGGCTAAAGAAAGTCTTTGTTCCTTTTGTTGTAATAAGTCTTGGCTTTCGTTTAATGCCTGTTCTACTACTTTTTGTTTTGTAATTTCGTTAAAAGCAGCCACAAAATGATCAGGTTTATATTGATAACCAACAACATCATACCATCGATTATTTGTTTGAAGATACGATTCGAAACGAATTGTTTCACCTGTTTTTGCAACATTGCCAAAGGTTCCAATCCAATCAAACGTATCGTTTTCTATTCCCGGAAATGCTTCTAAAACAGTTTTCCCACGGGGATCAATCCCTGTTAATTCAAGATATGCAGCATTGGCATCAATAAATCGATAATCAATCGAATTACCGTTTTCATCATAAATCATTTCGTGATATGCAACTCCAATTGGACCTTGTTCAAACAACGCTTTAAATTTCCATTCAGCTTCTAATAATTCATTTTGATTAGTAATGTTTGCAGTAATATCTCTTCCCGTTCCAAATATTTGTTTCGGGCTTAAATCATCATTCCGCAGATAAACGATTTCATTACTTTCAATCCAATGCCACTCACCCAATTTGTCTATCATGCGATATTTATGAGTGATTCGATCTGAATCTTTTAAACTTGCATATTGAGGAAGTATTTTTTTTAGGTAATGTTTCCAATCGTCGTGGTGCATGAGTTTGGGTAAAACATCATTCCCCATTTCGGTAATTTCATCAACGGAGTAACTTAATATTTTATGTATTCCATCGTTAGTAAATATATTTTTTTGTTCAACAATATCATACACATAAAGCATATCAGGACTAAGATTTACGATTGATTCTATCAATCGTCCTCTAGTAGCTATCTCTTTATCCGCTTGTTTACGCTCCGCTATTTCGATACTTAATTGTAAATTAGTATACGCCTTCTCAGAGAGTTCATTGGCAAATGCATAAAGTAACTTGGAAACTTTTTCAAATTGTTGCAAAGTCATAAAAGGCACTTTATGCAGTTCTATCATAAATTCTGTTTTGTCAACGCCTATTTCATCAGCATAATCGATCAATCGTTGTTCGTTTAATTCTGTATTTCTAACCTGCCCGATAAGCCAATTTGCAATATGCTTTCCTCCAACACTTATAGAAGCTCCAGCATCCCACAAACCTCCGCTTAAACAGGGACGAATTGTTGGCCCTGAATCATTAAACATCCCAAGCTCAGCATCAGATTTATAGCAATTTGCACAACCTTTTTCCGTTTTGCGAATGATATTCATACACAAATTAGTGAAATTACTTGGTTTGGTTATTGGCGTTCCATCAATTTGTGTAATTATAGATGCAACGCCATGGACATCTGCAAATAAATCTTGCAATCGCTGCAACTCATCGAGTTTAATTATTTCTTCAATGTTGATTTTCGAACTAACATTATTTGTTGATTGCTGAATTTCAATCGGATCAGTCATAGAGAAAAAGGGTTTAATTGGTATAAAATAGAGTGCTTTAGGGTTCAGATTAAATTAATATAACTAAACCTATTTCAAATATACTATTATAAACTGAAAATCAAAAATATTAGCATAAATTAAGACAAAATAGACAAGTATTTTTTTGACAAAAAACTTTGCTACTTTTATCGAAATTATTACACTATAATTAATACTTTTGCATCCTATTTTTATAAATTTAAAAACAAGCGTTAAAGAATGAAAAACACCTACTTTGACCTCATCGAACAAAGTTATTATTTTCCTCAAGAAGGATTTGACTTACGCGATGGCTATTTAACATTTCATGGCGTTTCAATTAAATACTTAATTGAGAAATATGGAACTCCTTTTCGATTAATGTATTTACCTCGAATTGGAGACCAAATAAAGAAAGCACGTAACCTTTTTAATAGAGCAATAAAAGCAAACAACTATCAGGGCGAATATAATTATTGTTATTGCACAAAATGTTGTCACTTTCATCATGTCATAGCTTCTGCGCTGAAACACAAAGTTCAATTAGAAACGTCTTCGTCTTTCGATATCGATTTGATCGAAAAATTAATTGAAAAAGGCGAGATTGCAAAATCGACAAAGTTCATTCATAATGGATATAAAACGGAAGATTATATCCAAAAGATCATGAAACTTCAAAAAGGGTCTCATGAATCAATTGTGGTTATTGATAATAGACCTGAACTTACTCGTTTTACGAAATACTGTACCAAAGGCACTAAATTAAAAATAGGTATCAGAATGGCTATTGACGAAGAATCGCAATCGTCATATTATACCTCTCGTCTTGGACTTCGTAGTTCTGAAATCATAGAATTTTTCAAAAACGAAATTCTTGGAAACGATAAAGTTGAACTCAAAATGCTTCACTTTTTTGTTGATTCAGGAATTAGCGATTCGTTCTACTATTGGGGTGAATTCCAAAAAGCAATGAAAATTTTTGTTGAATTAAAGAAAATGTGTCCAACACTTGATAGCATTAATCTGGGTGGTGGATTCCCAATTAGAAATCATTTAGGTTTTGAATATGATTACGAATATATCATTAAAGAAATCGTAAAAAACATTAAAGAAGCTTGCAATAACGAAGGTGTTGTTGAACCAGATATTTATACCGAATTTGGGAAATATACTGTTGGAGAAAGTGGTGCAACGGTATTTCAGGTACTCGAACAAAAACAACAAAACGATGCTGAACTTTGGTATATCATCGATAATAGTTTGATGAACACCATTCCCGATGCATGGTCTATCTACGAAAAGTTCATTCTTCTTCCTGTAAATAAATGGGGCAATGAATATAATCGTGTTAATATAGGTGGTATTAGTTGCGATCATTCTGATTACTACAATTCAGAAAACATGAATCAGCAAATTTTATTACCAAAATTAGATGATAAAACAAACGATCCACTTTACCTCGGATTCTTCCATACTGGAGCTTATCAAGATGCAATAAGTGGTTACGGTGGTATTAAACATTGTTTGATTCCCTCGCCAAAACACATTGTAATAGACCGAGATGAAACTGGTAATTACATTGATTATGTATACAGAAGTGAACAAACTGTTGATGACATGTTAAATATATTAGGATATAATTCATAACGAAAAGGGAATCAAAAAGATTCCCTTTTTTGTTAACCTTTTCATACAATATTCGTAGGATATTTCAGTTTTATAAAAATGATACTAACTTAAAAATGAATGAATATGAAATTACAAAAAAAAATCGTACAGTTTAGCACTACGTCATTAATCCTTTTAACTTTGGGATTTGGATGCAAAAAGAGTGTTACTGACCTAACACCGTCTTTATCGAGCAATGAGATAGCACAAGTAACAAACTCCGATAGTCAAGATGAAATTGCAGATAAAACCGACCAAGATATTGACAAAACAGTAGATGCTCTGCAAAACAATGGATATAAATCGGCGAATACTGTTTCAACGTTAAAATCGGGAACTCCAATAACAATAACCGTTGATAATGAAGATTCTACAACATTCCCTAAATTAATAACCATGGTTTTTAACAACTATGTTGATAGTTCGGGTAAAGAAAATTTTGTAAAAAATGGTGAAATCGATATCGTTGTTACCTCGCCTACAAACGACAAAAAACTGATTACAAGAACACAAACATTTAAAAACTTTTCGGTTTCTACGGATAGCTCAACAGTTACAATAAATGGTGTTAGAACGGTAAAAAGAACCGCGTTTACTAGAACTTTCCCAAGTACAACAACTACAAATATATTAGTTGTTGATAGTATTATTGGAGCATTAAAATATTCTGTTACCAGTGCTGGAGATACTAGTAGTTTTACAAGAGTGTTAGCAAAACAAAGAACTTCAAATTTGTATTACACAAAAGTTGCTCCTTTAATTTGGAAAAATAATATAAACAGCGATACGATAAAATTCACAGGAATCGTAACTGGAACTAATGAAAAAGGATATATTTATACAAAAACGGTAACATCACTCAACCCTATAACAATTGTTTCATATTCAAATAAACCAGTAATTACTACAGGAACAATGGAATTTACCGTAACTGATTTGAATAAAGTTACATCAACCTACACGCTTACTTTTAACGAAAGCGACAAAACGCTTCACAAATCGCAAATTCTGGTTGTTAATGACAAAACATTAAAGACTTATAGCTTTGAACGAAAACTTGGAAGAAAGTTTAGAAAATGGTAATCAAAACATTGAGATAATAAAAAAGGAGCTTTTCGAATTCGAGAAGCTCCTTTTTCTATTTTACAGCTATTGCTGAAATTTCGACCAATGCATGTAATGGTAAACCAGAAACTTCAACGGTTTCGCGAGCAGGAAAATCTTCGGGGAAATAGTTAAAATACACAGCATTTACTTCTTTGAATTTTGCCATATCACGGACAAAAATGCTACATTTCACAATATTATTAAAATCCATTTCTGCTTTTTCTAATATTGCTCCAATATTCTCCATTACTTGTTTTGTAGCTAAACTAATATCTGAATCAATCATCGTATTTGTTGATGGATTCATTGGAATTTGCCCTGAAATATACAAGGTTTCGCCAACCAAAACGGCTTGATTATATGGACCAACAGGTTTCGGTGCATTTTCGGTATATATTATTTTCTTTATCATAATTTATTTATATTAATAATAAACATTACCATAAGTTTTTTTCTTGTCCACTTTCAGATCTTTCAGCATTCCAGCTTTTACTTTCACACTAAATTCATAACGTTGCATCTGTCCAAAAGGAATCCACAAAAAGCTCAAATCCCAGCAATGCAAATCGCGATAGAAGTCAAATTTTGTATATGATATTTTGTTTGCCATAAAATCCCATCCAGTGGCATAATTTACTTTCCAATGCTTTGTAAAACTAATAACACCAGTTACACCAAGGGTTTGAACTATTTTTGAACCAATAGAATCGATTTTATTAAATTGATTATAATAATACTTTCGAGGTAAACTCCATGAATAGGTAATACTCATATTCCAAGGAATTGAAAAATCAGAGAAATAAGGCGTTTTTTTACTCGGCGCACTTGCTGCTTTTGCATTGTCTTTTGATGGTCCTAATTGCAAAGAAGTTGAAACAGTGAATTGCGAATTATCAATTCTCCAAAGTCTACCATATGTATCGAACATTAAATTATTATAGCGTTGAATTTCTCCATATTTATTTTTACCTACTTTATAAGGATCAAAGTTGGCACTATACTGAAGACTTAAACGTTTCAGCAAGTTTGTATTACCAGTTAAAGAAACTAACGACCATTTCATTGAATCGGCTGCAAAGTTATAGGATGTAGAAATAGTAAAATCATCAATTAATGATATCTTTTTTGTATACGTAACAGTGTCTTTTCTATTTCTAACTTTCATTTCCAAACTATTTGAAAGTCTAAAACCAACGGCGCTTTGTTTTCCGTTTCCTGGGGTACCGTATATAGGATTTGCGTAAGGCGAATAATATTGATTATTCCCATGCACATCTCTATATGATGTCCAATAATGATATTGGTCACTACCAAAATCGGGTGTATATGTGTAACTAACGCTAGGAGTCATTTTATGACGTATAGCCCGTAAAACTTTATTCTTAAAGGTATACATTCCATATATGTTAGTATTAATTCCTGCACCAAGACTATAATCCCAAACATTATAAAGACCTCTGGTTATTGAAGTATCAACACCGCCATGAGTTGTAGTTGTAGTAGTCGTAGTTTTAGTTGTTATAACCTTAGAAGTATCCCACCGTTGACTCATTTTTTCAAACAACCAACGATCGGTAAAATTGAAATTTGGTGAAATGGTGAAATATTTTAAAAATTTTATTGATGTTGAAATAGGAATAGTATGTTTCATTCCTTTTTGAAATTTATCTAACGTTGCTTTCGTATAGAAGGTTGAATCCATTTTATAATCCGATAAACGATTCTGTGCATCATATGAATAACCAACTCGAATATCTTCGTACCAGCGAGTTTTACCTGATGATTTTTTACGCTTAAATGGAGTTAACGAAGACGCTGAATATGAAACATTAGGCAAAGATATGCTAACAATATCTGTAATAAGATTTTGACTATGATTTCCTGAAATGGTAAGATTGGTTACTTTAAACAATTGTTTTGAATACGTAATACTTGAACCGATAGATGGACTTAAGAAATCTTGCATATTTTGGGCATTATTCTTATTAAATCCAGCTGATTGATAATTCACACTTGCTCCAAACAAACCATATCTACTTGCTTTCGCATCTTGACTATGATTCCATTTAAAACTAAATGTTTGTGGTAATGGCTTTTCATTTGCGTCAACTAAACTCGCATAGGTAAAAGCAAGATTTCCACTAAATTTATATAATTTCTTATAATTCGATTCTTCGGTTACACGCCAACTTCCTAAGGTATAAATATCTCCTTTTAGAGTAACATCGGCATATTCACCAATTCCAAAATAAACACCACCATCTTTAAAATAATAACCTCTTACTTGGTCGTTACCAAACGTTGGCATTAGGATTCCATTTGCACGCCCTTTTTTATTTGGGAAAAAACCAAATGGAACAACAATTGGTATTGGCACATCTTCAATTACCAAATAAGCGGGTCCCGTTACAATTTTATCGTTTGGAATAACCAAAGCTTTTGTCATAGCAACATAAAAATGTGGATGTTCTTGATCGCAGGTCGTAAACTTCCCATTTTTAACATTTACTTCTTTATTGGGCAATATTTTTGTTTTCTCACTATGCAAGTAACCATCTTCCTGTTTGGTTACTAAACCATAAACCAATCCTTTTTTAGAATCAAAACTATATTTTAACGTATCGGAATCAAAGATTTCATTGCCTTGTTTAAAATTTGGTCGTCCCCGATAATCGCCAACAGAATCTTTTTTGCCACGAGCATACACTTCACGTTTATTCATATCAAGCTCAACATTCTGCGATTTTAAAATCAGATCTTCATAATCAATTTCGCCTTCACCATAAAGATTTATAATTCGACTTTTCACCTTAAAATGGATTGAATCGGTTGAACTATACGAAACGGGTGATTCTAAACCTTGGCTCTTTTTAGCCTTCGTCGAATCCTTTTTCAAAGAATCGCTATGTAACGAAGCTTTATTCAAACTCAATGGAATGGAATCTTGGGGCAATTTTAATTGGTGTTGTACTGAATCCTGAGAATACAAATAATTCTCAAACCCCAATGAAACCAATAGAAACAGAAATAGATATTTTAATAAAACCTTTTGCAAATGTTTGTTATATTTTTTGCCAAAAATACTGAGAAAAATACATTAATCTATAGCATTATCAAGTATTTTATTGACACGCTCGAAGGCTTTGTTTATATTTGCCATAAAATTAAAGACAAAAATAGATTTCAAGGAAGCCTTTTTAGCTGATTAAAAGCAAAAAAGGTTAACATTTCACAATAATGCAAAGAATAATTCTCGTTACAATAAGCCTACTGCTTAGCCTTTTAGTCAACGCTGGGAATAAAAACGCATCTGGCGGATTAAAGCTTACGACAGTGGTTATTGATGCCGGACATGGCGGCCATGATCCTGGTGCTTTAGGAAAACATATTCAAGAAAAAGAAATTACCCTTGCTATTGCGTTAAAATTAGGTGAATTAATAAAAACCAATTTACCCGAAGTAAAGGTTATTTATACTCGATCGACTGATGTTTTCATTGAATTAAACCGTCGTGCCGAAATTGCAAATAAAAACGATGCTGATTTATTTATTTCAATTCATGTCAATTCAAATCCAAACGCTAATGCATCGGGAGTTGATACGTGGGTTATGGGACAATATAAAAACAACGAAAATTTTCAAGTAGCAAAATCTGAAAACCGCGCAATTCTAGCAGAAAGCAATTATGGATCTCAATATGAGGGTTTTGATCCTAACTCAACAGAATCATATATTATTTTCAACTTGATGCAAAATGCTTTTATAGGTCAAAGTCTTGAATTTGCAACAGGCGTTCAACAGCAGGTCAATTCGGATGGACGAAAAGATCGAGGAGTTGAATCGGCACCGTTTCTTGTTTTATGGAAAACAACCATGCCAAGTGTTTTAGTCGAAACTGGATTTATTTCAAATGACGATGACGAAAAATTATTAAAAACTGAAGCTGGACAAGCCCAAATGGCGAATTCAATTTATCGAGCATTTAAAGAATATAAGACTAAAGTAGATAACAGAACAAGAGTTTCCGTAAATGAACAGCCAACCGAAAAAATATCAGACGAGAAAGTAGCAAGCAAAAACACGACAAAAGAACAACCTAAAACGGATACAAGACCAATTATTCCAGCGAAAACCGATACGGTGTTAATTGCTTCAACAAAAAAAAATTCAACAACGGAACAATCTAAAAATGCAGAAAAACCTATAATAACAGAACCTAAGAAGGTAGAAAACGCTGAACAACCTAAATCGATATCAAAAACCTTTCCTAAAATTACAACACAAGAACCGGCAAAAACGATTACTTCAACAACTCAAAAAGTGGTGACACAAGCACCGACGAAACCTATTGTAAAAGAATTACCTAAAGTTGAAGTTAAAGAACAACCTAAAACGATTACGTCAAATACTCAAAAAGTAACAACGCAAGAACCGACGAAACCTATTGTAAAAGAATTACCCAAAATTGAAGATAAAGAACAACCTAAAACGATTACGTCAACTACTCAAAAAATAACGAAACAAGAACCAACGAAACCTATAGTTAAAGAATTACCCAATGTTGAAGTTAAAGAACTGCCCAAAATAACTTCAGCAACCTTTCCTAAAACAACTAGCATTAAAGTATCAGTAACAGAGCAAACAAAAACACCTTTATCAACAATTCAACCAGCTAAAACTGTTTTTACAGTACCAAAGCAACCAGTGAAAACAAATGCCAATAATATAAAAGACACAATCAACATTTATTTCAGTGTTCAAATTCTATCTTCAACAAAACGAATTCGATTAGATAGTTCAATTTTTAAAGGACTTGATAAACTTCGCGAAATAAAATTATCTGGAGCATATAAATATTTGGTTGGAAATGAACTTGAATATAATAATATAGTACTTTTGAAAAATAAAACAAGGGAATCGTTTCCCGATGCATTTGTAGTTGCATTAAAAAATGGCATTAAAATACCAATTAATGAAGCTCTTAGTGCAAAAAATAATATTAAAAGATAAAATTTATGAACATCAACAGACCTGTAAAAATTGGAATATTTGTATCCTTAGTATTAGGATGTGGAATCTGGGGATTATTCTATCTTAGAGGTTTAGACCTTTTTAATAAAGAATCAAAATATTATGTTGTTTATGATGACATTGGAGGATTAGTTGTGTCAAATCCAGTGCAAATAAAAGGATTAAAAGTTGGACAAGTCACTAAGATATCATTTACTGACGACCAATATAATGGATTAATTGTTGAAATTGTAATTAAACATGGATATAAAATACCCAAAGGTTCAATTGCAAAAATCTATAGCTCTGATCTAATGGGCAGTAAGTCCATTGAACTTATTCCAGGAAAATCTAACGAATCTTTAAATGAAAACGATACGCTTAAATCAGATATCGAAAAGTCATTACAAGATCAAGTTCGTTTAGAAGTTTTACCGATAAAGAAAAAAGCAGAAAGTTTAATAAGTTCCATGGATTCTATTTTTTCTGGATTAGAATACGTCTTCAATAAAAAGACAAAAGACAATTTAATGACAAGTATCACAAATATTAAATTAACATTTGAAAATCTTGAACATACGTCAAAAAAACTTGATACTATAATTACAACAAGTAATCTTTCTTCAATACTTCAAAACATTAACGCAATTAGTTCAACAATTCGATCACAGAATAAAAATATAACAGCAATTTTATCAAATCTAGGAATGTTTTCAGATACACTGGTAAAAATGAATGTTAGTAAAACATTTACAATGGCAAACCATACACTTTTGGTCTTTGATAGTATTGCAACAAAAATAAGTTTAGGAGAAGGAACAATAGGGCAACTCGTTAAAAATGATTCACTTTTCAAAGAAATGAAAAATGCATCAAAAAGCCTCGATTTGCTATTGAACGATGTTAAAACAAACCCCAAACGATATGTTCATTTCTCTGTTTTTGGCTCTAATTCAAGCACTAAAACGAAGCAGACTAAATAAACCTATCAACAAACTTTCAACAAGTTAATAGCTGTCAGTTAGATAGAATTAATAAGTTGATAATCAATACGTTAAAAAAGCTTTTTCTTAACTGATTGACAGTAATAAGAATAAGTTTTTTTATTAAAAACAATGCAAAAAAAGTTTTTTTTTCATTTTTTTTTCTTCAAATTTGCTTCAAGTAAAAAGCAATATGGAAAATAGTTTACAATACGTATCAACACAAAAAATACAAGGGGGAAAAATGAACGAATCTCCAATCGAAGTTTGGGAACGTTGTCTTAAATTCATTAAAGATAATCTAAACGGAAGAGCATTTGAAACATGGTTTATTCCAATTAAACCAATTAAATTATTAAATAATGTACTTACCATTGAGGTTCCAAGTACGTTCTATTATGAGTATTTAGAAGAAAACTATATTGATCTTCTAAGTACATCGCTCAGAAAAGAACTTGGGAAAGATGCCAAATTAGAGTATAGTGTAGTAATGGATAATTCTTCTGATTCAGAAAGAAAGATCATTAACTTACCAGCTAAAGACACATCGGATCTTAAAAGCAAATACAATAAAATAAATGAGCAATCGAGAGAAGAAAATAATATCCGAAACCCTTTTATAATTCCTGGTATTAAAAATATTCAAATCGATTCTCAATTAAATCCATCATTAACATTTGGAAACTTTGTAGAAGGTGAATGCAATAAACTTGGTCGTTCAGCAGGTTTAACCGTTGCCGAAAATCCTGGTAAAACAGCATTTAATCCACTTTTTATTTACAGCGATGCTGGATTAGGAAAATCTCATTTATGTCATGCAATTGGTTTAGAAATAAAAGAACATCACCCAAAGAAAACAGTACTTTATGTTGATGCTCTAACTTTTGAAACGCAATTTACTGAATCAACAAGAAAAAATACAAGAAATGATTTTCTTCATTTCTATCAAATGATAGATGTACTCATAATTGATGATGTTCATGAATTAGCTGGAAAACCAGGAACTCAAAATGCATTATTCCAAGTATTTAATTATTTGCATCAAAAAAACAAGCAAATTATTCTATCATCAGATAAACCTCCAATTGAATTACAAGGAATGGAGAAACGTTTACTTTCGCGTTTCAAATGGGGATTATCGGCAGAATTAGCTTATCCAGATTTTCAAACACGTGTTGATATACTTAAAAAGAAAATCTACAACGATGGTTTAGATATTAAGGAAGAAATTATAGAATACATTGCAAATAATGCTACATCAAGCATTCGCGAAATGGAAGGTACTTTAATTTCGTTACTTGCCCAATCAACGTTGACTCGTAAAGAAATAAATATTGGATTAGCGAAAAATGTTGTTGATAAGCTTGTAAAAAACACAAAGAAAGATTTATCAATTGAGGATATTCAAGAGCAAGTTTGTGAATATTTTAATATTCCATCTGAACAATTGAAATCGAAAACTAGAAAAAGAGAAATCGTTCAATCTCGCCAAATCGCTATGTATTTTGCAAAAAATCTAACAAAATCATCGCTTGCAACAATCGGAGCAAAAATTGGTGGAAAAGATCATGCAACTGTTCTTCACGCATGCAAAACAGTAAACAACTTGATTGAAACCGATAAACGATTCAAAAACTATATTGACGATATTCAAAAACGTTTTAAATAATAAACAAAAAAGGCTTCGAAATTCGAAGCCTTTTTTGTTTATTTTATTTAAACACTAAACCAATAACTGTTGCTTATACATTTGAATTGTATTTTCCAATCCATAATATAAAGCATCTGATATAAGTGCATGACCAATCGAAACTTCATCAATTTCAGGTAAACATTGAATTAAGTATTTTAAGTTCAATAAACTTAAATCGTGTCCTGCATTTAACCCCAATCCTATTTGTTTCGCAAATTTTCCAGCTGTAACAAATAATTCTACTGCCTTTTCTTTATTTATTGGATATATATCGGCATAAGGTTCAGTATATAACTCTACCCTATCGGCTGAAACTTTTTTAGCATATTCAATATGTTTTAAATCTGTCCCAACAAAAACAGAAACACGAATTCCATAAGGCTTAAATTCCTGTATAATCTCACGCAACAAAGCTTCATTTTTAATAGTATCCCAGCCGGCATTTGAAGTTAAAGCTCCAGGAGGATCAGGAACAAGTGTTACTTGATGAGGCCTCACTTCAGTCACTAATTTAATAAATAAATCCGAAGGATATCCTTCAATATTAAATTCCGTAGTTACAAGAGGTTTTAATGACCTGACATCTGCAAATCGAATATGTCGTTCATCAGGACGTGGATGAACAGTAATACCTTCGGCACCAAACCGTTCACAATCAACTGCAACTTTCAAAACATCGGGAACATTTGCCCCTCTTGAGTTTCTAATTACTGCAATCTTATTAATATTGACACTTAATTTAGTCATTGTACTTGTTTTTTAATATCTTCGTATTTTAATAATGTAAAAATACAACATTTATCATGTTTGCCAAAGACATAGTTCATTTTGATATTCATACCCTTACTTTAAAGTCTACAATTAAAGAAGCAATTCATTTATTTTTTAGCCATAAAGTATCTGAATTAGCAGTTGTCAATGATCAAAATGAATATATAGGACTTTTAAAGGAAGATGCAATTCTACATATTCCTCTCGACCAATACGACACAACAATTGAGTACATTGAACTTTATAAAGTTTTTGCAAAATCGACCCAACATATCTATGAAGTGTTCGAGACACTTGCATCACATTCCTTAAGTTTAATACCGATTGTAAATAATGAAAACGTTTATGTGGGTGCAATAACTATCGCAAGTTTAATTACATATATATCAACGATAACTGGATTTAAACAAAAAGGAGCCGTTATCATTATTACACTGCAAAAAAAAGATTATACTTTAAGCCAAATTTGTCAAATCATTGAAAGTAATGGTGCAAAAATAGTAAGTTTATTTACCAATGAAATAAGTATTGATTCTTTAGAAATTATAATAAAAATTAATATCGAAGATATCACCTCAATAATGCAATCTTTTGAACGTTATAATTATCATGTTGAGACATTATATGCTCAAACTGAGGTATTAGATGTATTTTTGCAATCAAGAATAGAAAACTTAATGAGTTATCTGAACGTTTAATATGCAATCAATAGGAATTTTCACATCAGAAATCACTGAATTTGTAACTGATTGTATTGAGAAATTACAAAAGTATTTTCCATCAGATTGTTTTAACCTTTTATTATATTGTGAAAATGGGACAAATAAATATTCTAAATCCATATCTATTTTCAGTGAAATAGCGGAATTAGAGAATCCGTTTTGTATAATAAGTATTGGTGGCGATGGTACATTTATTAGAGCATCACATTTGGTTGCAAAATGGAACATCCCAATTGTTGGTATAAATTATGGTAGAATGGGTTTTTTAGCTGATATTCCCAAAGAAGAAATTAAACTTTTTACAAATCAAATAAAAACAAATAATTTTACCATTGAAGAAAGGCCATTTATTGAATTACACTCGACGGTTGATATTTTTGGGACTGAAAATTTTGCATTAAATGAAATTTCAATCTCTAAAAAAGACTCGACACATTTAATGACTATTCATACATGGATTGATGACGAATATATTGGTGCCTTTTGGGCTGACGGAATATTAATTGCAACCCCAACAGGTTCAACTGCTTACTCTTTAAGTTTAGGTGGACCAATTATAACACCATCATCTAAAAACCTAATAATTAATACAATTGCGCCACATTCTCTTACTGTTCGACCATTAATTATTCCCGACCATTCTGAAATTCGCTTGCAGATAGAAGGTAGAGATAAAAAATACAACATTTCTTTAGATTCAAAAACAGAATGTTTTGAATCGTCTACAATAATGAGAATTAAAAAATCAGCAACAAGTTTAAAAATTATTAAAATTAAAGGAAAAACCTATTTTAATACATTAAGGAATAAACTAATGTGGGGTTTAGACATCAGAAATTAACTCAAGTATACGAGTATTATTTTGCTTTAGAAATATAATTTAGTATTTTTACCAAAATTTTATTAGATCAGTAAATGAACAAATTTCCTCGATATATCGCAATAATTTTAATAACATTACCGTTACTCGGACATTCTCAAACAAATCGATGGAAAAGATTGAGATATGAGTTCTTTGGAGGTATTGGTGCTTCTGGTTTTCTTGGCGATTTAGGTGGTGCTGATCAAATTGGTACCCATTATTTAAAGGATTTTGAATTTTCGATGACACGACCAGCATTTACAATTGGAGGTCGTTATATGATAATGAGGCGATTAGCAGTTCAATCAGCATTATCTTATGCATGGATTAGAGGTGACGATAGAAAGACAACTGAAGCATTCAGAAATAATAGAAATATTCAAATTTTGACACCGCTCGCTGAATGGCAAGTTAGAATGGAATATACCGTTTTAACGGAAAAACAAGGACATAGGTATAATATTCGAAATGTTCGAGGTTTAATTGGAAACCACATTATTATTGATATTTTTGGTGGTGGAGCATTATTCTTTTTCTATCCAATGGGTAGAGATAGTCGACCTGGAGGTACTGGTAAATATTATGGACTTCGTTCTGTTGGTACTGAAGGACAAAATTTAGGAACACTTACCAGAAAACCATATTCATTATTTTCTTTTTCAATTCCAATGGGAGTACAATTAAAATATGTCATTAACAGAAAATGGAGTGTTTCTTGGGAACTTGGAGTCCGTCAAACATTTACTGATTATATCGATGATGTTAGTAAAACCTATGCTGATGGTGTTGCCGTTGCTCAATTTAATAAAAACAATAATGTAAGCCCCGAATTAGCAGAATATTTTGCTAACCCTGCTTTAAATAGGAATGTTAGACAACAAGATGCAAATGGAGGACCAAATACTAACACCACTCTACCTCTTCAACAAAGAGGTAATAACAGAAATTATGATATTTACTTTTTATCATTTTTCACTTTAAACTACAAAGTAAGAACAGGTCGAAATGGATTACCAATTTTTAGATAAAATTACTATTCGTTTTGTAACCATATTTCTGTTTATATTAATCTCTCTACAAGTAAAATCACAGCGCACAGATGATATTGGAGTATTTTTGGGAGGATCTTTTTATATGGGTGATTTAAATCCAGATAAAGTATTCTATCATCCATCGCCAGCTTACGGAATAAAATATAGATATAATTATAATCCATTATTTTCGATGAGTTATGGATTTACAAGAGGGAAATTAGTCGCATCAGATAACGATTTCACAAACTTATTTCAACATTATCGAGGGGTATCATTGGTCAATGATTATATTAATGAATTTTCAACACAAATAGAATATAACCTATATCCTATTTCGAGTGATAAACCTAAAAATGATAAATTTTCTCCTTATATAAAACTTGGACTTGCAATCGTTTATGGTAAAATGATGAAACCACATTTTCAGATTGTTGTACCTTTTGCACTTGGTTTAAAATATAAACTCACAAAAAAAGTTGAAATATCCACAGAATGGTCTTTTCGTCGTACTTTTACAGACAATCTTGATAATTTAACACAATATTATACTGAAGGAATATTTACAATGAGACAACGTACTTTTTTAAAAACAAGAGACTGGTATTCATTTTTTGGTATAAATTTGCATTACTGTTTAAAAAAGACAAACTTAAAGTGTCCAGCTTATAGCAATTTTCAATAAAATGTCGATAAAAGAAAAAATAAATCCATCAAATATTCCTCAACATGTTGCTATTATTATGGATGGTAATGGACGTTGGGCAAAACAAAAGGGAGGAACTCGTCTGCTAGGTCATAAAAATGGAGCAAATTCAGTAAATGATGTTGTTGAAGCTGCAGTTGAAATTGGAGTCAAAAATCTAACACTTTATGCATTTTCCACAGAAAATTGGAGTAGACCAAAACTTGAAATTGATGGATTAATGTCTTTATTAATCAATACAATAGAAACAAAACTCGATAAACTACTTAAGTATAATGTAAGATTACATACAATTGGCTCAATAGAAAGTTTACCTCAGAATGTTCAGAAAGCATTATTAAGAGCAATAAAGAAATCAGAAACGAATACTGGTACAAATTTAATAATAGCATTAAGTTATAGTTCAAAATGGGAAATAACAACTGCCGTTAAACAAATTGCCGAAAAAATAAAAACAGGTGAACTTTCACCTGAAATGATTACTGATGACACAATAAACATGCATTTAGCTACGTTTGGGACACCAGATCCAGAACTATTAATTAGAACAAGTGGCGAAATGAGAATAAGTAATTTTTTACTTTGGCAAATAGCATATTCAGAACTCTATTTTACTCCAAAACTTTGGCCTGATTTTACTAAGGAAGATTTTTATGAAGCAATTTATAATTATCAACAACGTGAACGAAGATTTGGCAAAACAGGCGAACAAGTTACTAATTTGAAACAAACTATTTAATGAAAATATTTCAATTTTTCCTACTTTCTCTATTTCTATATTCAAGTAGCATTTGGGCTCAAACAACAGAATTAACTATTCCGAAACAATATGAAATTGCAAATATTTCAATTGTTGGTGTAAAATATTTCCAACCAGCTCCAATTATCAATAAAACAGGTTTAAAAGTTGGTAAAACAATAACAATTCCAGGTCCAGACATTTCAATTGCAATAGATAAACTTTGGAAAGAAGGATTATTTTCTGATGTTCAAATATATGCGACGAAAATAGTCGACAATAAAATTTACATTACCATTGAATTGAAAGAAAGACCTCGTTTAAATAATCTCACAATTCAAGGATTAAGAAAAAACGAATCGGAATCAATAAAAGAAGAAATTAAACTTCCAAGAGGCTCTCAAATAACCGACAACTCAATACAATCGGCAAGATATGCGATTAAAAAATATTTCACGGATAAAGGTTATTTTAATGTTGATATTGAAGTCATTCAAAAGCCCGATTCTTCAATGAATTCGAACTTAACAAATCTAGTTTTCAAAATCAATAAAAACAACAAAATAAAAATAGAAGCAATTACTTTTAACGGAAATAATCAAATAAAAAAAGGAAAACTAAGAAGAAGCCTAAAGGATACAAAACAAATTACTTGGTATAATTTATTTAAACGATCAAAATACATACCGAGTAAATATCAAGAGGATAAAAAGAAACTAATTTCATTATATAAAAAGCATGGTTTTAGAGATATAGAAATAATAAAAGATTCTGTTTATCCAACGGAAAATAAGAAAAACTTAAAAATTGACATTAGCCTCAAAGAAGGAGAAAAATATTATTTCAGGAAAATATCTTTCATTGGGAATACGAAATACAGCACCGAATTACTTTCGAATATATTAGGAATTAAACGTGGGGATATATATAATGAAGAATTATTATCTGAAAAAATTTCGGGAATGGAAGGTGTTAGTTCTGTTTATCTAGACAATGGATACTTATTCTTTAATGCCGAACCCGTTGAAAAAAACATTGAAAACGATTCGATTGATATAGAAATTAGAATCTATGAAGGTCGTCAAGCAACAATTAATAAAGTTACTTTTTCTGGTAATACAAAAACAAAAGACAAAGTTATTTTACGAGAAATAAGAACATTACCTGGTGAATTATTCAGTAGAGCCGATATCATTCGTACTCAAAGAGAATTATCTCAAATGGGCTATTTTAATCCAGAAAAAATGAATGTAGAACCAAAACCAAATCCCGAAGACGGAACGGTTGATATCAACTATTCATTTGAGGAAAAGTCGAACGATCAAGTAGAATTATCAGGAGGCTGGAGCGGTAAATATATCGTATTATCTTCGCGGTTGATTCTTAATAATATTTCGCTTCACGACCTTTTTACTAAAGGAGAATGGCCTCCACTTGGAGATGGACAAAATTTAGCTCTAAGTGTTACTTACAATCCTCAATACTATCAGCTTGAGAGTATTACTTTTACAGAACCTTGGCTTGGAGGTAAAAAACCAAACTCTCTTTCACTTTCGTTATTCCGTTCGGTTAGATTGAATTCTAGCAATGGAACCATGCGTGTTGCAGGAGCAAGTGCAACTTTAGGTAGACGTTTGAAATGGCCTGATGATTATTTCACGTTATCAAACGAACTTTCATTTCAAAACTATAAATTGAATAATTATTCAATGGCAACAGCTATTGTTCTACCAAGCAATTTGAATGCAAATAACTTATCTTTTTCTACTACTTTAGGAAGAAACTCAATCGATCAACCATTATATCCAAGAAGTGGCTCATCAATCCAATTAAGTATGGAATTGACACCTCCATATTCACTATTAAAGACAAATGCAGATGCATCTATTTTAACTGCTCAAGATCGCTATAAATGGATTGAATATCATAAATGGAAAATTAAGGTTGAGAACTATATTAGCTTAGCCGGCAAACTTGTGTTACAAACTAAAATGCAATTTGGATTCCTTGGCTATTATAATAAAAACTTTAAATCACCTTTCGAAGGATTTAATGTTGGAGGTGATGGAATGAGCAATATGTATTTATATGGCGTTGAAAGTATTCCATTACGAGGCTATACCAGTGGAAGTGTAACACCAGCTGGTGGTGGAAACATTTATGATAGATTAACACTTGAACTTCGTTACCCATTAACTCTAAACCCGTCGGCAACAATTTATGGTGTTACTTTTGCTGAGGCAGGAAATGCATGGACTGAGTTCAAAACATTCGATCCCTATAATGTAAAAAGAAGTGCTGGTTTAGGAATTCGAATATTTTTACCAATGATGGGAATGTTAGGTTTTGATTACGGTTATGGATTTGACCCTGTTGTAGCACCAAATTCTAACGGATGGCAACCAGCATTCATTTTAGGTCAACAATTTTAAGTTTAACTATTAAATACTATAACCATGAAAAAGTTAATTGTATTAGGATTTATCTTAGTTCTGTCCTTAACAGGTATGGCACAAAAATTTGCCTATGTTGATACGGAATATATTTTAAACAATATCCCAGCCTATAAAGAGGCTCAAGAACAGTTGAATAAATTAACCGTTCAATGGCAAAAAGAAATTGAAACAGAATATGCTGATATAGATAAACTCTACAAACAATTTCAAGTTGATAAGCTTTTATTATCAGAAGAAATGAAAAACAAGCGTGAACAAGAAATCATGCAAAAAGAAAAAGATGCAAAACAATTGCAAAAAAAACGATTTGGACCCGATGGTGATCGTTTTAAAAAAGAACAAGAGCTAATAAAACCGATTCAAGATGAAGTATATAATGCAGTAAAAGATATTGCATCATCTGGCGATTTTGGTGTTATTTTCGATGCTGCATCGAGTTCTTTAACAATGTTATATACCAACTCAAAATATGATATCAGTGATGATATTTTAAAAAAGATGGGATATGTTAAATAAATTTTTACATTTGTAATCGTAATTTTAAAAACTAATAATAAATTGATATGAAAAAAAGCCTTTTAGCAGTATGTATTGCAATGATTTGCGGAATGGGTGCAAATGCACAAAATCTTAAATTTGGTCACATCGATTCTCAAAAACTTTTAGAGCAAATGCCACAACGTGATAGTGCTACTCAAGTTTACAGTAAAGAAATGAAAGACATGGAGGGAATACTTCAAGATATGCAAGCTGAATTTAACAAAAAGTATCAAGTATACCAAGAAAAACAAGATTCGCTTAGTTCAATGGCAAAAAAAGCAAAAGAAGAAGAATTACAACAATTACAAGAAAGAATTCAAAGCTATCAACAAAACGCTCAACAAGATCTTCAAAAAAGAGAAGCTGAATTGTTAAAACCAATTATGGATAAAGCAAAAAAAGCGATTGAAGAAGTCTCGAAAGAAAACGGATTTTTATATGTATTTGATATCAGTGGCGGATTACTCCTTTATTATTCAGACAAAAGTGTTGATATTATGCCATTAGTAAAAAAGAAACTTAATATTACGGATAAAGCAACTGCAACAAAAAAATAAATAATCAAAGCCACCAAACGGTGGCTTTTTTTTATGGATAATAATTACAACATAGGAATTTTTGATTCGGGTTTTGGAGGACTAACTGTTTTGAAGGAAATAGAAAAAGTACTTCCAGATTACAATTATATTTATCTTGGTGATAATGCACGAGCTCCTTATGGAAATCGTTCGTTCGAAACGGTATATAAATACACATTTGAGGCTGTTCAGAAATTATTTGACATGAATTGTAATCTTATAATTCTAGCTTGTAATACTGCTTCAGCAAAAGCACTAAGAACGATCCAACAAAAAGATTTAACCCAATTAGGAACGGGAAAAAGAGTTTTGGGGGTAATTAGACCAAGTACTGAAACGGTAGAAATAGTATCAAAAACAAAACATATCGGAATCCTAGGAACTGTTGGTACGGTTAAATCGGAATCGTATGTAATAGAAATAAAAAAAATGTATCCACATCTTTCTGTTGAACAAGAGGCTTGCCCAATGTGGGTTCCTTTGGTTGAAAATGATGAATACCTTAATGAAGGCGCTGATTATTATATCAAAAAAAATATAGATAATTTATTATCAAAAGACCCTAAAATAGACACCATCATTTTAGGCTGTACGCACTACCCTCTTTTACTAAAGAAAATAAAAAAGTACACTCCCAAAGGAATAACAATTGTGAATCAAGGTGAAATTGTTGCAAAAAGCCTCAAAGATTATCTTTTTCGTCATCCAGAACTCGAGTCAAAATGTTTAAAAAACACAGAACGACATTTTTTTACAACCGATTCAACAGAGATATTTGATGTAATGGGTAGTAAATTCCTTGAGAAAAAAATAAATTCACAAAAGATAACACTATAATTTATTCCTCTTTATACCAGCTTGCATACATTTTATAGTTGTTTGCAATCCGTTGTATCATATCTTTCGATTGTCCTGGGCTAATTTCTTTTACTTTTTTTGCCGGAACACCTGCATATACTGAATTTGGCTCACACACCATGCTATCTAGGATTAAAGCACCAGCAGCTATAATAGAATTTTCGTGAACAACTGCTTGATCTAGAACAATTGCTCCAATACCAATTAAAACATTATCTTTTATTGTTGCACCATGAATACAAACATTATGACCAATTGTTACATTATCACCAATAGTAATTGTAGATTTTTCGTACAAAGTATGAAGGACAGCACAATCTTGAATATTAACATTATTCCCAATAGTAATAGTATTAACATCTCCGCGTAGCACAGCATTAAACCAAACACTACATCCATCACCCAATGTTACATCACCTACAATTGTTGCATTTTCGGCAAGAAAACAATCTTTGCCAATTTTAGGAGTAAATCCTCTTACTGTCTTTACGAGTGCCATAATTTTAATATTTTCATCAAAAATACATAAAAATTATATAATCACGAACATTCAACAAATTGCAACATTCATATTATATTTGCATAATGTGTATATAACAATCAGCAATAACTCATTTGATTCGTTTATTAATACATTAAGAATACAAAAAATGATAATAGCATGATAAAGGGTTCTGTAAATACGACATTATTACATAGTTTAAGATATACAAGAAAATATGCTCTTAAAATATATGCAGTAAAAGCAATTAGTTATAGTTTCTTAAAGCATTTAATTATACCTATTATTTCTATTTGCAACTATGTGATTCTTCGAAAAATGGGAAACTGTTTTGTTGAAATGGAAATATCGAGCATTTGCAATTCCCGCTGCATTTTTTGTCCATATGTCGATATTACGAAAACAGACAAAAAAATTCAAACGATGACTGCTGAAACTTACGACAAGGTTTTAGATAAATTGCGAGATGTTAAATACAAGATTATAAGCTTTACGCCAACAACTGGCGACACTTTTGTTAATCCAGAATGGGATTCATTTATTGAAAAATCGCTTTCACTCCAATCTGTTGAATATATTTTGTTTTATACGAATGGCATTTTAATGAACGAAAAAAATATCGAAAAGCTTATTATTTTACTCAAAAAGGACAAACAGAAGAAAATATTTAGCTTATTATTTTCTTTAGGAGGATATGATAAAAAAACGTATTTATTTATGTTTGGCGTTGATAAATTTAATCAAGTAATCGCTAATATCAGCTTATTGTTAAATCGATTACAAGAAGAAAAACTTGACTTACTTATCCATTTAGAATTCAGAATACCTTTCGAATACCAAGTTAATATTCCAAAGATTAAAAAGGATTTGAATCCAACGAAATATCCATTTTTTGGAGCAAGACTATTGCGTGAGTTTTTAGCCATAGAAGGATTGAAACGCTACGATGGAGTTTGTTATAGAGACGATTTACAAGAAAAGAAAAATGCTTGTTCATATTTACGAAAAACTCGTTTTGCAGCCGATGGAGGAATTTGGGCGGATGGTTGTGTCGTTTCAGAATTACCAAACGAATCGACGTTAAAACTGGGAACAGTTGATGATTCATGGATGACACTGGAATTGAAGCGAAAAAGCATTATTGATGCTTGGAAAAATAAAGCTGAAATACCTGCTCCTTGTAAAAATTGTACCATGTATCGTTGCGATTCGGTTTCTCTTAAGAATGATCAAACGATTCCACTTTGGAATAAACTTTATTAATTTATTAGAAATTACATTTATTCCTATAAATAAAAGTCATCCTGAGTTTGTCAAATGATTTAGGTTATACAGTATAAATCAACAAGCTCGTACTTTACTATTCCACAACGAAATAGCAATAAAAACATCAAACAAACAGTTTTTACTTTCGATCTAACAATTTCCTTAAAACATCCGCTTTTATAATAAATGCGGCCATATCCGACTTTTTAACAGGATCCGTTGGAGGCGATTTTACTTTCAATGGATCTATTGGCGTACCATCTTTATAGATCCTAAAATCAAGATGAGCACCAGTAGATAAACCTGTACTTCCTACAAATCCAATAATTTGTCCTTGATGAACATGAGTTCCAAGATGAATACCATTTGGAAATGCTGAAAGATGCATATAAGCTGATTCAAAACTACTATTGTGCTTAATTCTAATCAAATTACCGGCTCCACCACAATAACCAATTTTTATAACCACACCATCGGATATTGTTTGAACAGGAGTACCAATTGGAGCCTTATAATCAACTCCCCAATGAGGTCGGAATATCCTTAAAATAGGATGAAAACGAGCTTTCGAAAAATAGGAAGTTATACGCGAAAACTTCAGTGGAGCTTTTAAAAATGCCTTTTTTAAGCTTTTCCCTTTATCATCGAAATAGCCTAATTTCCCATCTTGTTCGAAGGGAATAGCATAAATATCTTCACCCATATGATTGAACACAACAGCTTTAATTTCTGTAACTCCCACACTCATGGAATCGACGAAACTTTCGTTATAGATTACCTTAAAATGATCACCCTTTTGCAATGCAAAGAAGTCGATCGACCAAGCATATATTTCTGATAATTCTGTAGCTAATACTGGATTTATTTTATTGGAAGTAATGCAGTTCCATAAAGATGATTCAATAGTTCCTTTAGCCGTTTGTTCAATCGTTCTGACCTTTTTTTGTTCAAGATAAACTTTCATTGAATCGCCAAATTCGCACATTAAATATTCAATCGGCGATATCTCGTAAACAAAATATTTAACCGTTCGAGCAGTATCGAGATCGAGAAAGATTGCAAACACATTTCCAGCTTTCATTTTACGAACATCAAAAACTGATTGGCTTTTGTCACCCAATTCATTAATTTTATTTTGACTAACACCAAAGCGAGTAAGTATTTGTGAAAGATTGACATCTTGACCTACAATGCTGTGATACACAAAAAAGGAATCAACACAAATACCATATTTATATTTTGGAATAACTTCGTAAACCGAATCGGCAAGCGATTCTTTTCGTTTTTTACTCCAACCACAAGATGATAACAAATTCACACATAGACATGAGAAAAGTATCAATTTAGCTATCGAATAGCTAACTTTATATACTGATTTATTCATTCGGCAAAGATAAACCTTATAAGTTCTGAATCCAATTCAAACAAAGCTTTTAAGCATTTTTTAATCAACATAAAAAGTTCGTTAGAAATAAAATTTAAAGTATATTTGAGCATATTACATTTAATTTATAAAGATGAAAAAAGTATATATTTTATTGATTTGCTTTTATGTCGGTTCATTTACCGGCAATGCTCAATCAAAAGATTCGCTAAAAACTGATTCTAAAACAGTTGTAAACAAAAAGACCTATACAATTGCAGGGAAAACAATGTCATTTACTGTTGAAACAGGTTATATGGCTTGGAAAGACGATAAAGATGAACAAAAAGCAAATGTATTTTACACCTCATATAGTAAAGATGGAGAACAAGAAGGTAAACGTCCTTTAACATTTGCGTTTAATGGCGGTCCAGGTTCATCATCATTATGGTTACATATTGGATGCATAGGACCAAAACGTATTGTGATGGATGAAACAGGAAATGCTCCTGCACCTCCGTACGAATTGACAAATAACGAAAGTTCATGGCTCGATATGACTGACATTGTATTTATCGATCCTGTTGGAACAGGTTTTAGCCGTCCAACCAAAGGTGAAAAAGAAGCACAATTCTATGGTTACAAAAACGATGTATCATCGGTTGGTGAATTTGTACGTTTATTTTTGAATAAACAAAAACGTTGGGCTTCACCTAAATATATTGTTGGCGAAAGTTATGGAACAAGCCGTGCAGCAGGATTAAGTAAATATTTAATTGACGAACATGGTATTTATTTAAACGGAATAGTTTTGATTTCATCAACCTTAGATTTTGAAACATTTCGAGAATTCGAAAACAACGATTTAGCATATTTAAGCTATTTACCATCAATTACTGCTACATCATTTTATCACAAGAAACTTGCTCCAGCATTGGAAAAAGATTTACAAACAAGTCTCACGAAGGTTGAATCTTTTATTTATAACAGTTATGCAAATGCTCTTTATAAAGGAATTCTACTAACACAACCAGAGAAAGATAAAATTGCAGATTCTCTAAGCTATTACACTGGTTTATCGAAAGAATATGTTTTGAAAAGTAATTTACGAATTCCATCATGGAGATATCGCAAAGCATTGCTAAACGATTCTTCGAAAAGTATTGGACGATTCGATAGTCGATTACTTATGCCCGAAACCGATAATCTTGATGATGATTGCGCAAACGATGCCAGTTTCACTAAAATTCGTGCTGCATTTTCAACAAGTATCAATTACTATCTTCGTTCCGAGTTAAAATACAATAATGATTTACCATACAATATTATCGGAAATGTTTCGCCATGGGAATATGCTAACGGCAAGTATTTGAACGTGATGCCCGACATAACTGAAGCAATGATTCAAAACCCCGACATGAAAGTATGGGTTGCAAGTGGTTATTATGATTTAGCTACTCCCTTTTTTGGAGCAACCTATGCAATTAATCATGCAAACATACCAACATCACTTCGTAAAAATATTTTGTCAACCTATTACGAAGCCGGTCACATGATGTATCTTTACAAACCATGTCTCGAAAAATTAAAGAAAGATGCTTTGCAGTTTTATACCAAGTAATACACGCGTTTAAAGATCTTCAAAAGGTATAATCGAGTTTACATTTGGAAGATACAATGGAAAATACTTACTTTTGTGGCATAAACTTTTAAATTTTAAATCTATATGTCTCAAATCAACGAAGTAAAAAACATCGACACAACAGCAAATCCAGCACCTTTGGGATTATGTGCTTTTGGATTAACAACAGTATTATTAAATCTTCATAACGCAGGTCTTTACCCTATGGATACTATGATATTGGCTATGGGAATATTTTATGGTGGATTAGCTCAAATTTTAGTTGGTTACATGGAATGGAAAAAAGGAAATACCTTTGGCACTGTTGCTTTTTCTTCGTATGGTTTCTTTTGGTTAACTTTAGTTGGTATGATAGTAATGCCAAAACACAATACTGTTGATGCTGCTACCGAGATATCAAAAGCATGGTATTTAGGTATGTGGGGAGTATTTTCTTTAGGATTATTCTTTGCAACATTGAAATTAACAAAATCGTTGAGAGTAGTATTTTTCTTAGTTGTTGTACTTTTCTTTTTACTTGCTCTAGCAAATGCTACTGGCAATCATGAGATTCATATAATTGCAGGAATCGAAGGAATCCTTTGTGGTTTGTCAGCTCTTTACACCGGAATGGCTCAAGTGATAAATGAAGTTTACAAAAAAACAGTTTTACCATTATAATAATATTTATAACATACAAAATGGAAAAGCCGGAATTTTCCAGCTTTTCTTATTTACATTTAATAATCATTCAATGATAGAAATTGATAAAACCATAGTAAGCCTCGATGTTGTTACAAAACGTTTTGTTTGTGATCTTAACAAATGTAAAGGTGCATGTTGTATCGAAGGCGATGGTGGCGCACCATTGGAAGATGCTGAAATTGATAAAATCATTGAGTATCTGCCCATCATCATGCCTTATCTAAATGAAATCAGCAGGCAAACAATTGAACAAAACGGTTTCTATGAATTAGACGACGATGGCGATAAGCTTACCATGCTTAATCCTGAACTTGAATGCAGCTTTTCGATTGTTGATAATGGAATATTATTCTGTGGAATAGAAAAAGCATTTAACGAAGGAAAAATTCCATTCCGCAAACCTATTTCCTGTTACCTCTATCCTATCCGATTGACAAAATACACCCAATTCGAAGCAGTCAATTATCACACATGGAAAATATGCCAATGTGCTCGAGAAAAAGGAAAAAAAGAAAATATGAGAGTTTACGAATTTCTAAAAGCTCCGCTTATCGAAAAATTTGGCGAAGAATGGTATGCAATTCTTGATAAAATTGTGAAAGAAAATAACGGATTCGAGTCGCAAGCTTAATTCAAATCCATTACGCGACCAGCTTTAAAGAATGTTTTCTTGTAATATGGCATACTCAAACTAGCTATTTCTACACCATTTGATGTAGATGCATGAACAAATAAGCCGTCTCTCAAATAAATACCAACATGCGAAATGCGGTGATGAAAGGTTTTAAAGAACAATAAATCGCCTTCTTGCAGTTCTGATTTTTTCTTCAATACATTTACTTCTTTTATCATTTCGCGCGAACTATGCAAAAGATCTTTATTATACACTTCACGAAATATCATTTGCACAAAACCAGAACAATCGGTTCCCAGCTTTGTATTGCTGCCACCTTTATAAGGTGTTCCAAGCCATTCAATTATTTTTTGTTGTAAAGCTTCGTTTTGAATTCCATCTAAATAATCTTGATTATCCTTAAGATATTTTGGATGATATTTAAGATCTATTTCCTTTGAAAAACCTGATATAACTAAAAGCGAAAAAAGCGAAATGAATAATATATAGATGTATTTTAATTTATGCATCGTACCAATTTTGGTTTATAGATTTGATTATATTTGTCCGGCAAAGATACACTTTAAATGATAAAATCGCTAAAAATTGGCTTCGTATTGTTACTCATTTGCAAATTTAGTTTTGCAAACGACTCATTATCAACCAAGGAGAGTAACATTAAAAAAAGATTAATTCTCGGTAGCGAAGCAGTTGTTTACTCTGCCAGTTATGTTGGTTTAAACTATTTATGGTATGCCGATTTTCCCCGCAGCTCATTTCATTTCTTCAACGATGGCAACGAATGGCTACAAATGGACAAGTGCGGACATAGCTATAGTACCTATTGGATCGCACGAGCTAATTACAAATTATTTCAATGGTCGGGATTTGATGACAAAAAAGCTGTTTGGGGAAGCATTGCCAGTTCATGGCTTTTCATCAGCACTATTGAATTGTTCGATGGTTTTTCATCCGAATATGGAGCTTCTCCCGAAGACATAATGGCAAATACTGCTGGTGCATCACTCTTTGGAATTCAACAACTCGTGTGGAGCGAACAAAAAATCGTGTACAAATTCTCGTATTTCCCTAGCCCTTATGCTAAATATCGACCAAACGAATTAGGGAGTACTTTTATAGAACGAGGATTGAAAGATTATAACGGTCAAACCTATTGGTTATCTACTGGATTACGCACTATCTCTGGAATAAAAGCTATACCGTCTTGGTTGAACATTGCAGTTGGTTACGGAGCCGATGGAATGACTGGTGCATCCGATAATAAAGGATATTTACCCGACAATAAACGTATTCGACAGCTCTACTTTGCATTCGACCTCAACCTCGAAAAGATTAAAACAAAGAATAAAATACTTAAAACCATATTCTTTATGTTCAACTGTCTTAAATTTCCTTTGCCAGCAATAGAAATTAATAAAAATGGTGCAAATTTTAAAATACGATAATCCATTAGCAAATTTGTGAATAGTATTAAAAATGAAAGAATAATACGTTAATCGGTTGTCGTTTTTTTTCCTAGACTAATCTAATTGAGATTATTAATCGAAAAGCATTGAAATAAAAAACAGCTATAATAATTACTAATTTACAGTATATTTGTATTAACATTATTTGTAATTGTTTATACAAACCGCTCAAATTATGAATCGATTAGTTTTACTTATAGCATTTTCACTAGTTACTTTCCTAAGCTGCAAAAAAACTGGAATTATTTTACCATCAGTTACAACTGACAAAATAGGTGTTGTTACATCACATAGTACTGAATGTAGTGGAACAGTACTAAACGATGGCAATACACAATTAACTGCTCGTGGAGTTTGTTGGAGTAAAAATCATAACCCTTCGATAACTGATTTTGTCAACAAAGAAGCTATTCATATTGGACCATATGTCAGTGTCATATATAATTTAACTCCTGCAACGGTATATTATTTAAGAGCTTTTGCATCAAACTCGAAAGGAACGAGTTATGGTGAAGAAAAAACATTTACAACGTTATCTCAATAAAGAACCATTGTTATTTTGGAACGGTACTCTGTTTTTAATCTTACTTTAAGTTAGTTGTCATATTAGCCACGATATAACAGCTCTAAAAAAAAAAACGCCCGAACAATATTTTCAGGCGTTTCATTCATTTATCTTTTCACATTATTAAGCGATCGGTTCTTTAACGACAGAGGCTGTTATGTTATCTGTAGCTTTCATTGCATGATGACGTCCTTTTATTTTGCGAACATCGAACCAACCATTTAAAAATATTTCGTTTTCTATCATTCCTTCGAAAGCATCGTCGAGTTTGTCGAGAATAACACGTGCATCGGAAATAATTACTTTAATGTTTTGAGTTGCCGTTTTACGATCGCTGATAAGCAAATTTATATCTGTTGGAAGATTTTCGATTGATCGAATTTGAATATCTAAACTATCGAGTTCTTCATTCGAAATGCCATATTCTGCAGCTTGAGAAACATATTCACGTCCACGATTTACCATTAATTTTGAGGTTATAACAATGCTTGCATCCGATTCCGATTGAAACCATGATTCTTTAATATCAACATAATTCAGCAATACCTGATTGTTGTTATCTTTAGCATAGAACGACAATTTGCGACCCAACTTATACACACGTTTTACCAAAGTGCCAATCATTAGATTTTTGTTGGTGGTGTGACCTGTCGAATCGTTTTGCAGTTGAATGATCATAGCATCGACCAACAAATTTTCTTTTTGTTCTAACGACAAAACGGTTTGATTAATCACTCTATTGGTAACCCACAATGTTTCATTCTTGCGAACATAGCTAATACAGTCTTTCAACATTTCTCTAAAGGTTTTCTCTTGAAAAGTCATACTTTTAAATGGTTTAAATTGTTTATAAAATATATAGTTGTTATTCGATAATTTGAACCTGATAAGCAAATATAAGTAATTAATCTAAATCAAATACGTTTTTACCGTTATTATTTGCATTTTACACTCACAATATTTATCATTATTTACATTACACAATTAAACAGGCTAAAAAAATAGGCTAGAATTGAGAACGAAAAACTTATAAATCAGAACAAAATACTTGCCGATCATAAAGAGATAGCCACCTATCATTACGAGATGCTTAAAAATTGTAAAAGATGACGAAAAACGGTAACGAGATCAATAAATATTGTAACGAGATGCTTGCCGATCATAACGAGATAGCTACCTATCATCACGAGATGCTTAAAAATTGTAAAAGATGACGAAAAACGGTAACGAGATCAATAAATATTGTAACGAGATGCTTGCCGATCATAACGAGATAGCTACCTATCATTACGAGATGCATATAAATTGTAAAAGATGACAAAAAACGGTAACGAGATCAATAAATATTGCATCGAGATGCTTGCCGATCATAAAGAGATCGTTACCCATCATTACGAGATGAATATAAAAGGTAAAAGATGACAAAAAACGATAATGAGATCAATAAATATTGCAACGAGATGCTTAAAAATATTTATGACTTTATTGCAGACGGTAAAAGTTCATAAAAAAAGATGATGAGATGGCTCCAGACTATGAAACAGCTCTTAAAAACCATTTGCAGCTTAATATAAATTGTAAAGAGATGTATAAAAATGATTGTTAAAAACTGAAACGGAATAAATTGATACATTTTAGAAATTGTTAACTCGAGGCTAATAACCATAATTAGCGTTAAATTAAAAACAAAACTAATACAACAGAAAAATTGATTACTGAAGACATTATTCTATGAGATAAAAATGTATATTCGCATAAACTAAACGTAATAAACACATGAAAAAAATAATTATACTATCAGTATTGTTCTTGATCTTTCAATCGGGATTTGCTCAAAGCGATGCTCTTTTACAAGAGATAGAGCAAGCAGATGTTGATTCTACTGCAATTTTAATAACAAAAGCTCGATTACTTCTGGTAAATAAATTTTTAAAAGACGACATTTCTAAAACGGCAGAAATTGAAAAGTATATTTCAACGAAACTATCGAACGACGCATATATTGGTTTGTATCCGCAAGAACAATGGCTCGTAAAATATTGGACAAAAGATTATATAAACCTCATTAAAAACATAAAAGAAAGCGATTCAACTACTGTTTTAATGTCGAGCAAAACGCAACCGAAATCCGACAATTTGAATCAAGCATTACAAGAAAAATCGTTTTTACATAAACAAGAAATTATTACTGCAATCAAAAATTCATCTCTTTCCGATCATGATAAAGATTTTCTATCAATGCATTTTAAATTCTGTTTACTTTCTTTAGGAAATGCAGAAATCACACAGGATACATTAAACGTATTGGCCGATAATTTCATTAAAAAATATCCCAACAGCGAATTAACAAGCTATATTCGACAAAACATCAGATATGAAATGAAAGATTTAAACTGGGGTTATGGAGGTGAATATTTTAGTGGTTACGGTTTTTTTTCAGGACAATTAAACGGTCATTATACTGATTTTTTTATCTGGGGATTTGCTTTAGAAGGTTCATTTAAAAAAGTTATATTGAATTTACGAGAAAATATTGGCTATAGTAATACTAAACATGATTTCACAAAATATAATACATCAACATGGACCAAAAATTCTGGTGTTCGTATTTATGCCCCCGAACTATGTTTAGGATATATCGTTCATGAACAAAAACACACAAAATTAACTCCGTTTATTGGCATATCGGCAGTCGATATATCTCCCACAACATTTTATACACTTGATGATGAAGATGTCTATAAATATGAATTAGATTTTACACCTGCATATATGGTAGGAGTTAATGCCGATTTCAAATTCAAATTATCATGGAGTGATGTTAGTACACACAACTCGGGAGAAAATTACTTTATTCGATTACGATATGCATGTTACTTGCCTCAATTTTCAAAAAGCTATACTGGTTTTGATGGAACGATGCATACCTTTACAATCGGTTTTGGTGCATTTGGGAAAGACAGGAAAAGAGATTTATAAATAATCGTTTTTATATTGATTAACACAACATACAATTTATTAATGAACTATTATAATACCTTCGTATCATTTAGATTACCTCTATGAACTATTTTTTTCGCTTACTTTTATCACTAATTTCAATACAAACAGTGCAAGCTCAATTACTCGGCAGTTCCGATTTCGAATCTCAACCACACGGAACAGCATATATTCAAGAATATTGGCAAAAAGATGGCTTCAAAACTGAAACCTGGGATAATGGATTAGCCGACAGAACAATGATAGACAGCACAATATCTATTTCGGGCAAAAAATCATTGCGAGTAACGTATCCTCAGGGTCAATTTGGTCCCGGACGCAATGGCTGTCAAATAGCATTATTATTCAAACCTTGTGACGAATTATATTTGTCGTATTGGTTAAAATTTAGCGACAATTTTAGCTGGGGCACAACCAATGAAGGAGGCAAATTACCTGGTTTGGCTGGTGGAAAACGATGTAGTGGTGGTGAAACATGCGATGGAACCAATGGATTCTCTGCTCGGTTTATGTGGAGAGCCGGTGGTAAAGTTGTTTTGTATCTTTATCACATGGATAAACCTGCAACCTATGGCGAAGATCTTGATTTACTATTTCCTTCGGGCAAACAAGTTGTGTTTGAACGTGGAAAGTGGTATCATATGATGGAACGAGTTAAGATAAACACAAATGCTTCGACCTTCGATGGCGAAGTTGAAGTATGGGTAAATGGAGAACATGTTCTATTACGAAAAGGTTTACGATTCACATCAAATGGCGACAAGGTTAATGATTTATACATTTCAACCTTCCATGGCGGAAACGACAGTAGCTGGGCACCAAAAACAACTTGTTACACTTGGTTTGATGATATAAAAGTTTCGACAAGAAAAGTGGATGTAGCAATTGTGAAAAAGCCCTAACTATACATCAATAGCCGTCGATCCAACCGACAAATTGTGTTTTTTGAGTTATCGGAGTTATAGCACGAACATCAAGTAAGGTTTTAGCATCTTGATATTCGTGCAGAGAACCTATTCGCAATAAAGCATTCGATGACGGTTCAAAATACTGTCGGAAAGCATAAGCCAAATGCCCTATCGTATAGCGACAATTAATTTCAACACAGGGATGAATTACTAATGTTCCATTTTCACGAATCACCATGGCATCAACACCTATCCAACCTTCATAATAGTTTTGAAAATTGCATTTCCGAAGAGATTCAGCAACGATACAAGCAAGATTATTCAATTCTATTTCGGACATACCCATTTCTTTAAAAACAGTATGTTCTTGCCAATTAACATAACTTCCTAAAAACTGTCCTTTATCGTTAGTCTTAAAGCTACTGAAACAAAGTAACGAAATAGCATCGGCAGTTACTGAATACAACATTGAAAAATCAAAGACTTTTTCATGCCAAGGTTCAATCATAACAAAACCTTGTTCATCAATAATTCCTTGTGCCCAGGTTTGTTCTGTTTTATCGTATCGTTGAGGCGAAATGCGCATCAATCCCCTGCCCGATGAACTCCACGGAGCTTTCAAAACCCATCGTTCATTCTGCGAAAAGAGTTGCGGAATTGTTTCTACTGACTTTAAAGCTTTAGGAATTGCCGATTCGGAAAGTACAAACCGCAATTTTTGTTCAATAATAGTTTGCAAAACAGTTGCAGCCGTATGCCGACCACTTAAATCTCGTAATTGAGGATTCCAATCGGAACAAACACTGATCTTGGAAAACTGCTGTTTAACAGTTCGGAATATTGTATGCACTGTTCTACTCCATCCCCAAGGTTTTAATGCCTTTAGATTATATTTTAGGGATTGCTGATGTTCGAAAAAGTCGTCCTTTGTAACAAAATGCGGTAGTTTGAAACCCAATATTAGCATTTGAGAAATGAAATCATCGCTTGGTTGTTCATTTACCAAAACGATATCATAAATAGTGGCAAATAACATTGGCAAAGTTGCCAAATCGTTCTCAAAGACCTTTACAAATTTGGTTGGTGAATAACTAAGATTATTACATGCTAAAGCAGAATCGTTAGATGCATTAAACAGATAAACATCCGATTGCACCACACTATTTATAGAATGTAAATTCGAGAGTTTTAGTATTTCCACGATTATCTGTTACTTCTAACTTAGCTGTATGCCATTTTCCATATTCCATTCTAGCTGGATCGAACCAATGTTCAATGGTACTCTTTTTCGAATCGTCGTACATAATTGACCAAACACCATCGATCCACAGATTAAAATTCTTCACACCCGATAAGTTATCGCCAATTCTAAAGAATAGCCCAGCAATAGCACTTAAATTAGCTCTATCATATACTTTTAATGGTTGCACAACAGGAGGTATTGTATCAAGAATTACAACATAACGTGCAAAAAATCTGACGGGTGCTGAAACATATCCAGTATCATAACGTCCACCAATAGGTGATGTAGAGTTTGGTCCAAGATATTGAGCAATGGTTAGCTTTTTTAAATATTTTTCGGGAATATTCTTACGTACCTTTATACTAATTTGTACCGAATCGCGAATTGGAGTATTACCATCAACAATTTTATAAATCGGCGAGCAACCACGAATAAGTTTTGTAACAGAATCGACAGAATAGGTGAAATACAAATCTTTAAAAACTGCTCCTTTGGGGAATACAGCCTTGAAACCATTTGTTTTATAAACATTTTCTTTATTGCAAGGGAAGAATATTCCGACATATTCACGATGAGGCATTTGAGCTGGACGACGAACATTAACAGTAAATTTCATTTTTGTAAAATTGCCATGATAATCGGTCACAACAAACATCATTCTATGTGTTCCTTCTTCAACAAACGGAATCACACCTCTATTTTCATTTACTTTGGAATAAAAACCTAATTTATTATTGGGTTCTATAAAAGTTTTTTGAAGAAAATTCTTTGTTCGAAGGTAATACGGATAATCAATAAAACTATTGATACAACGTTGTTCCCAAGGCTCTACTTTATCCATTTTATGTTCATAAACAAGTACGCTGTCTTGGTATAATTGTACTTTATAAATCCCGAAAACATGAGCGTAATTATTCATATAATCGGTAGCCTGAATGGAAAAACCAATATTTCCCGAAACAGTAATTGATTGCAGAATTCCATAATCTTGATTTACACTTTTACGAGATGCTGGATAAACAGCTTCTTTATTGGTTCCATTAACGGTACTATTGTCGTCCATTGGATATACTCCAATATTGTTTATTATAGGTTTCCTATTATCTTTTAAACTAGGAAAAAACTGCAACGGATTAACAATTTTACCTGTCGACAATTCAGTAATTTCAAAATGCACATGAGGACCTCGTGAACTCCCTGTATTTCCTGACAAACCTATCATTTCGCAACGTTTCACTGGTAATGCACCAGCAGGAATTTTAATAAATAACATATTCTGCTCATGCGAAATCTGATATTCCTGAATGTATTTTGTTATTTTATCGTTGAAATGCAATAAATGAGCATAACTTGAAACATAGCCATTAGGATGCGTAATAAATAACTGCTGTCCGTAACCTTTCGAATCAATTCGAATCATCGAAATATAACCATCAGCAATACTGAAAACTTGTTTACCTTCTTGTCCACCAGTTCTAAAATCAAGGCCACCATGAAAATGATTTGCACGTAATTCACCAAAATTTGCGGACAAATCAACGGGCTCTTCGAGTGGCAAAGCAAAGATTGTAGTATCGGGCTTACCTGCTAATAGAAATTGATAGGATAATAGGAATATTGTTGCGAGAGTTAAATTCTTAATAGTGAACATCATTCAATAATATATCGTAAAGTAACTGTTATCATTTTATATTCTACGAAAGTACAATCAAATAAGAAAAGTTAAACGACCGGTTAATAAAATTTAATAAAATGATAAAATGTTTATGAATTGTTGTAAATTAGCGAATAGAAAGCTGACAAAGCTTTTCTATTGTAAGCTATGAATTATATAATCGTTGCCTGTGTTGGATAAGCAAATGAAAGTTTTGGTAGTTGAAGATGATTATTCATCAAGAGAATTATTAAAAATATGTATAGAAAAAGAAGGATATCAGTGCCAAACGGCAAATGATGGTGTTGATGGTTTTAATTTGTTTAAAAAATTCAATCCCGATCTTATTATTTCTGATGTAAGAATGCCCAATATGACCGGCATTGAATTATTAGAATCAATCAGAAAAATATCTAAAGACGTTATTATTGTTTTTATTACAGGACATGGTAATGAAGAATTAGCATTACAGGCACTACAACTCGGTGCGAATAATTATATAAAAAAGCCTGTCGACATTTCAGAAATTAAAACGCTTACCAATCGTTATTATGATGTTATAAAATCGAAGGCTATTCAATCCAATATCGTTGATTTAATTAAACATCGAGAAATGGAAATTGAAATTGAAAGCGATATGAATTTGGTTCAATCGTTAGCTAATTATCTTTCAGAAAAAACGGGAAACTATTTCGATTCGAAAGAAAAAATGAGAATAGAACTTGGAATAAATGAACTATTAATAAATGCAATAGAACATGGAAACTGGGACATTTCTTATGAGGAAAAAAATCAAGCACTTCTTGATGACAGAATTAGCAATTTATATAAGACAAAACGTGAAGATCCACTCAATATTGATAAAAAAGTTTTGGTGAAATTCAAACTGAGTGAGAAATTTTGCGAATGGATTATAACAGATGAAGGTAAAGGGTTTGATTGGCAAACAGTTTATAACCCGATAGACACAAAATTATCAAGAATGAATGGTCGAGGCATATTACTTAGCAAATTACAATTCGACGAATTGGAATATATTGGAAAAGGTAATGTGGTTCGTTTAAAAAAATATTTCAACGTATGATAGAAATAATTCCAGCTATTGACATTATAGAAGGTAAATGTGTTCGACTCTCACAGGGAGATTATAATTCAAAAAAAATATACAATGAAAATCCTCTCGAAATTGCAAAACAATATGAAGATGCCGGCATCAAACGCTTGCATCTTGTTGATCTTGATGGAGCAAAGAGCAAAACGATTGTAAATCACAAAACCTTAGAAACAATTGCGAAAAGCACCTCACTTATTGTAGATTTTGGTGGTGGATTAAAAAGCAATAATGATTTAAAAATTGCTTTCGAATGTGGAGCACAAATGATTACTGGTGGAAGTATTGCTGTAAAAGATAGTGATACGTTTAACCAATGGTTATCAATCTATAGTGGCGAAAAAATCATTCTTGGAGCGGATGTAAAAGATGAGAAAATCGCAGTAACGGGATGGCTTGAAAACTCCGGCATCGATATGTGGCAATTCATTTCCAATTATATGATCAAGGGTGTTACAAAAGTTATATGCACCGATATCAGTAAAGACGGTATGTTGCAAGGTCCATCAACTGAGTTATATGTTAAAATGAAACAATATTTTACAAGACTATATGTCATTGCTAGCGGTGGGATATCATGTATTAAAGATGTTGAGATATTGAACGATAAAGGTGTTGATGCTGTCATTATTGGAAAAGCTATTTATGAGGGAAAGATATCAATGAAAGATTTACAAGCTTTTTTATAATTACATGAATATAAAACAATTCCAAAATATAGCGATACTTTCAATTGCAAGTTTGTATTTTGTATCGTGCGATCAAATTGTTCAACCAACTCCTAGTACAATAGATGGAGAATGGAAATGCGAAGAAAATCACTACGAAACTGGCAAAACAAACTATTACATCAACATTGAATATTCCGACTCGACGAAAAAAGGAATTAAAATACAAAACTTCAATAATCTAAGTGGGTACTGTTCTGCTTCAATTTCGGGCTCAAATATTTCAATTCCAAACCAAACCGTAGATAAACATATAATTAAAGGCTCAGGATTGGTTTCTACTGATTTCAAAACAATTACTTTCGACTATAATGATGATGCTTTTGGTAATGGCGGTGGTCATGTAACCTCAAAATGTGTGAGGTTATAATGAAAAAGCGCAATTAAGCCAATATTCGACCTAATTGCGCTTAAGCTAAAAATTAGAAACGTTCGTATTCACTATCATGTTGATCCATTACAAGCTCTATTCCATTTGTTTTAATAACAGTAGGTTTTAATGCTGTAATTGCGTGTTCCGAATTTCCATTTTTAGCTTTCGATGAACGAGCTATCCTTCTCTGTTTCAAATCATCATTTTCTTCAACTTTAAAGAATTCTATTAAAACTTTCAAACTATCGGCTTGGCTCGACAACTCTTCGCTGCTCGTTGCCATTTCTTCGGCCGATGCTGCATTTTGCTGTGTTACCTTATTTAACTGATTAATTGCATTATTAATTTGACTAGCACCTGCGTTTTGCTCAAGACTTGCTGCAGTTATTTCTTGCACTAATTTTGCTGTTTTTTGTATATCGGGTACAATTGATTCAAGCAACTTACCTGCTTTATCAGCAACATCAACACTCGATTTGGTAAGCTCATTAATTTCGCCGGCTGCAATATGACTTCGTTCTGCCAATTTTCGAACTTCGGCAGCAACAACTGCAAATCCTTTTCCATGCTCACCAGCTCGAGCAGCTTCAACAGCGGCATTTAGAGCTAAAATATTTGTTTGGAAAGCGATATCGCCAATGATTGAAACTTTTTCGGCAATCTTTTTCATCGACTCAACGGTTGTATTAACATTGCGACTTCCAATCAAAATATCCTCAGCTGCTTTAGCTGCAATTTTTTCCGTTTGTTGAGCATTGTCAGTATTTTGTTGAATGTTCGATGCCATTTCCTCCATACTCGACGATACTTCTTCGGCAGCAGAAGCTTGTTCCGAAGCACCTTGCGAAACTTGCTGAGAGTTTGAACTCATTTGCCCACTTGCATCAGCAATATTATCGCTCGACGATTGTACTTGTTTCACAATTTCACCGATTGCTTTTATCATTTCAGCAAGTGCAATTATAAGTTCATCCTTTTCCGAACGTGGTTTTAATGTAACAGTCATATCACCTTCTGAAATCAATTTTGCATTTTTAGTAATAAGATTTGTAGCATCAATCAATTCGTTAAGATTATTTTTTATCGAATTAAAATCACCATTATATGCTGCTGTAATTTTCGAAGGTATTTCTCCTTTCGAAAGCAAATCAACATATTCGGCTGCAACATTTAATGGATTTATAACAGCATCTAGAGTATAGTTTACTCCAACTACTATTTTTCTATAATCACCTTGATGTTTCGAAGCATCGGCACGTGTTGAAAGCTTTCCCTCTACTGCAGCTTTTGCAAGAATATTCGCATCAGATACCAGTAAATTTACAGCATCAATACATGCATTAAGATTGGTTTTTATTTCATTGAAATCGCCATTATAATTATCGGTAATTTTGGCTGGAATATCACCTTTCGAAATGCGATCAACATATTCGGCTGATACATTTAGTGGTCCGATAACAGAATCGAGTGTTTTGTTTACACCTTCTACAATTTTGCGGAAATCACCTTGATGAACGGTTGCATCTGCTCGTGTTGCTAGTTTTCCTTCTATTGCTGCTTTTGCAAGAAAATTTGCATCAGTTACCATTAAATTTACTGCATCAATACATGCATTAAGATTGGTTTTTATTTCATTGAAATCGCCATTGTAGTTATCGGTAATTTTTGCTGGAATATCACCTTTCGAAATGCGATCAACATATTCGGCTGATACATTGAGCGGTCCAATAACCGAATCGAGCGTTTTGTTTACACCATCAACAATTTTGCGGAAATCACCTTGATGAACGGTTGCATCTGCTCGTGTTGCTAGTTTTCCTTCTATAGCTGCTTTTGCAAGAATATTTGCATCAGATACCAGTAAATTTACAGCATCAATACAGGCATTAAGATTTGTTTTTATCTCATTGAAATCGCCATTATAATTATCGGTAATTTTTGCTGGAATATCACCTTTTGAAATACG
>Ga0302292_1000105_pt1 | contig 59750 bp, 49 predicted proteins | sample III_Fen_N2_1_FD_194553 | JGI IMG/M metagenome (GOLD analysis project Ga0302292, IMG submission 194553) | Peat permafrost microbial communities from Stordalen Mire near Abisko, Sweden - III_Fen_N2_1 | ecosystem: Environmental > Terrestrial > Soil > Wetlands > Permafrost | place: Sweden: Abisko...
GTTTATGTTGTTTGAAAGTTCGTTTGAACTGTTATTATTCCCCGATGATGATTTATTGTTCAAACGAGGAAACGAAATAATAAATACACACCATAAAGCACATTTAAAGATATTTAATCAAATATCTATATATCCCCCAAAGCCAATAATACTATGTTTTTATTTGCTTTTAATATTTTCGATGTTGAAAGAAGTAATGCATCGAAATTTTTATTTGAATCTATTTCTTGTTAATCCTTATTCAGCAGCAATTGCACCAATTAATAATGATTTTTTTCATATTGACTTCTATTAAATGGTTAATACTATTACAAATATAGATGCATCCTCAGACATGATCTAATGTTTTTTGAAATGTTACCAATTTTTCTCACATAAACACTAATAAATTACAATCTTTTACTGGGAAATACTGTTTTTATTCTAATTAATACTTAAAAAACGTCGATATACTCTAAAAACATATTGGATTTCATAGAGAAATGGAAATTAATTAAATCCATATATTATGAATGTCAATCTAAAAAATGAAATGCAAGCAAAACTAGTTTGTGCCCTTTTACATGTACCTTCAAAAACAGTTAAAACAAATTTATATTTTCATAATTTATTTCAACTTTATGAATGTTTTCATATAGAACTCATAGGGAATCTTTATCAGGATATTAGTTTTGAGCATAGCATTGATTATATTACAACATTAGACTCCAAATTTCGTGGAATGTATATGCTTTTTGATTGCACATTCGATGTATATATTGATGCAAAAGAACTTGACCACACAATACTCCAAAAAAGAAAATTAAAATCATATAATGAAGCTCATGTAATGATTTTTAAATTAATAATTTATACTCTAAATGAAACAAAAAAGGATTTACAAATCAAACTTACGTTTAAAAACAAATTACCAATAGGTCAATCTGCTGAAAACTTGATTAAAATCATATCTGAAATTCAATTAATTTGGGATAAATCGGAGAGTGAATTTGTCGAAATATTATTAGCACTTTTTTGTTCAAATTCTATAATTTCAATCAAAGGAGATGAAATGGCATTTCAAAAATTCGTGAATTTCTTTAGTATTGTGTTACATTTCCCTGTTTATGACGCACATAAAGTTAAATCGGCTTTTAAAAATCGAAAGAAAACACTAACACCATTTTTAGATAGTTTAACTACAGCATGTCGGGTTAAAATTAAAATGGAAAATTATTTAACTGAATAAGTGCTATTTACAAATTAAAGTATAGGTACTCCGAAAGAGTACCCTATTTCTTGTATGTTTTTGTTGATATAATTGCAGCATAATTATAAAATGGAAAATATGGCAATGGAAATTTTAACAACCGAAGATTTACAAAGGTTTAAAACAGAATTATTAGAAGAAATGAAAATAATGTTCGAAGAGAACCTAAAACCACATGAGACCAAAAAGTGGCTTAAAACTCCAGAGGTATTGAGGATACTAAAAATATCGCCAGGAACATTACAAACACTCCGGCTTAATGGCACAATACCATACACGAAAATTGGTTGCTCATTGTACTATGATAATCAAGATATTACTAAAATCTTAACAGATAACAAAACCACGAATAAATAAATCTGTAGATTATGAATTATATAACACAAATCAACATATTCTATAGCATTGTTATCGATGATAATCGGTTAACTGCTTTTCATGTCAGTATGTATTTTGGATTATTCCAACTTTGGAACAAAAACAGATTTGAAAATCCTCTCTCGATTTCTCGTAAAGAGGTTATGATAATGAGTAAAATTGGCTCTACACATACTTATTACAAGATACTGTCTGAGCTTCATAGCTGGGGATATATCGAATATGTTCCCGAAAAGAATCCACTAAAAAACAGCCAGGTTTTTATAAAAGTTCTAAAAAATAAGCAATCTCAAGAGGTCTATCCAAACTTTAAAAGGATGAAATCGGAACGAGTAAAAAAGCAAAATACGTTAATTCACACAATTAAAACATCAATTCATAAAGTTCTCAAAAAAACTACAGATAAAGAACCGAAAACTGTAGTTGTTCAGAAAGAAAAGATTCAGTTTAAGTCTCCAACAGAACAAGATTTGAAAGCTTTTTTTGTAAAAGCACAATCGAACGAAACGGAAGCTTTGAATTTTTTTAACCACTACACATCGAATGGTTGGTTAGTAGGAGGGAAATCACCAATGCACGATTGGCAAGCATCGGCTCGTAAATGGATTTCTAACGGTAATTCTAGCAACTATACTATTAAACCAAGTATAAGTCCAAAACAAAATCAAAACAAAAACTACGATGAGCCTTTGTAGCTTTGAGCAATTCCTTCTTGACTTTGAAAAAATTGGAAAGACTGTTTTCGGAAATCATTTTCGTGTTTACGAATCAGACAAGGATGTTATACTACGATTGCTTGTCTATTTTTCAAAGAATAAAGGAAAAGCTTTGGAATTAGGGATTTCGTTTCGTAAAGGTATTTTACTAAATGGGATGGTTGGATGTGGAAAAACATCATTAATGACTCTATTTCGTTTGTATTTGTCAAAAAATGACCGTTACAGTATAAAGTCTTGTCGTAATATTACTTTTCAGTTTAGAAGGCAAGGGTATGATGTTATTAATGATTATAGTAAAGTATCGTTCGATAAACCAAACCTACACAACTATTGTTTCGATGACCTTGGAACAGAAAAGACTGTTAAACACTTTGGTAATGAATGTAATGTAATGGGTGAGATACTTTTATCTCGGTACGATAATTTTGTAACTCACAACATCATTACACATATTACCACTAATCTTACCAGTTCTGAAATTGAGGATATGTATGGCTTAAGAGTTCGTAGTCGTATGCGAGAAATGTTTAATCTAGTCAGTTTCGATAAAAACACAACAGACAAACGAGTATAAATGATGTAAAACTGGTTTCTTCGATACCTTTTCATTGATTTAATAATGCCCTATCAAAAAGCAATTTTGCTTTTTGATGGGGCATTTTCGTTTTGCCTATTTAGTCAATTTTGAAGAGGAATTGTACATGATTTCAGCTTGAGCATATTCGACACAAGTCGAACACAAGCTACCACACATGTAGCATAAGTGCTACAAGCTATGCTCAAGCAGTGCATCCTTTTTTAATATAAACATAAGTAAACATATATAAACAAAAAAAGAGTGAAAGAAAAAAAATCTTTCACTCTCTCTCGCAAATTTATAAATTTTGAGTTTTTTAAAATTAAACCATAGATTTCAAAAAAGAAAAAAGAAAAAGTTCCGCCAAAAAGAAAAAGCATTTTTTACAAGACAACTTTCGACATTTTCTGTTTTTGAATGTTTTGTAAGTCAAGTTTTGCTCTAAGTAATTTCATATCGTCACTAACTTTCGATTCAATCACTTTAGCGTAAATCTGGGTTGTTCTGATGTTGGAGTGTCCTAACATTTTCGACACCGTTTCTATGGGAACACCATTGGTCAATGTAACCGTTGTGGCAAAAGTATGGCGAGCAACATGAAATGTCAAATGCTTGGTTGTACCACAGATTCCGGCAATTTCTTTCAGATATGAATTGAGTTTTTGGTTTCCTATTGACGGGAAAAGTTTGCCTTTTGCAAGAACTGCTGGATTTGTTTTATATTTTTCAATTATTTCTAAAGCTTTGGGTAATATCGGAATTCGTACTGGTCGGTCTGTTTTTTTTCGACTTGTTACTATCCAATATTCTCCGTCAATGCCAACGCTAATATGCTCTGGCGTTAGATTAAATGTGTCGATGTATGCCAAACCTGTGTAGCAACTGAACACGAACAAATCTTTTGCAAGTTTTTGACCATGAGTTGTAAATTCATGGTCTTCGATAACGGTAAGTTCATCGGCAGGTAAATATTCACGAGTGCTTGGGATGTATGAAATTGTAAATTTGCAAAAAGGGTCTTTGTCAATCCATTCGTTTCTGATTGCAAGGTTTATAATTTTACGAAGTCTGACAATATTTTTTGTAATTGTATTTTTGCAAATTGGATTTACGCCTGTTCCGTTATTCTTTTGTTGAAGGAACATCTCAAAATCTGTCAAAAATTTATAATTGAGTTGCGAAAGATAAATATCCGACACATGTAGTTTTTGTTTCAAAAACAGTTTCACGTATTTTTGAGTTGTGTAAAAATTACACATTGTTCCTTTCTGAAGATTATTTTTCTCTATCTCGTTATGATATTCGTAAACACCTAATAGCGTATGTTTACTTTCTTCAACGCCTAAAAATAAATTTCTAACATCATTTACTGTGAATGCCTTTTTACTGAGTTTAAGTTCTTGATAGCTTTCAATAACTTTCCCTCTGAGTCGTTCGAGATAGGTGTTCATCTTTTTCACTTCGGGACTTTGTCCTTTCCCAAAACCACGTTTTTTGTCCCAATTGCTGTTTTGAACTTTTTGCTTGGTTGAAATTTCCGAACGTTTACCATTTACCGTGATTCTGAGAAAAACGGGAACTGTGCCATTGTTTTCTCTGTTTCGTCTAATAAAAAACGAAATGCCAAATGTGTCTGCTGTTTTCATATCAATTATTTTAATTTACGTTAATTTACTTTTTGTGTACACCTATTTTTTTTAGTAGTACTTAAAATAGATTAAATCGCATTAAATAAAATGAATAAACAATTGTAATGTAAATGATTACGTGTCTACTTTTGTACAAATCTAAATAATAAAAGTGTACACCGAACACGCCCCATATCCATTGCGATTATTTGTGCAGAATTGATAACGAAAAATATGTAAAAGTCTGTATCTCATATTGGTTACAAACTTTTACTTTAGTTTAATATGTTACGATTTGTCCCGAAAGGGATTTAATGTAAATAGCCCCGCATGTAATGCGGGGTGGCATATAATTCAATATTCCACAACCACGGAGTGGTTGAATATTTATGATAAAAATTTGTCATCAAATTCAATGTTATGTTCATGCAATAATTCTAGAAACTCGTCCCTGAATGTTTGTGTTTTGTGATGCTGCTCCTGATTTTTAACATATTCAATTAATTGATCTTTGGCTTTTATGGAATATGTGAATGCTCCGTAACCATCTTGCCAACCATTAAAATTTTGAAATAATTGCATCGATTTGATATGTTCTGAACTTGCTATTTTCAGATCTTTTACCAACGACGCTAGTGAAATAGAAGGATGTAAATCGGTGATTATATGAATATGATTACTCACTCCACCGATTCGATATAAATGACATTTTTTGTTCTTTAGAACACCCCACATGTATTTATAAAGGGTTTCGCGATGTTCATCGGTTAAGCTGTGTTCTCTATTTTTTGTACTGAATACTATTTGATAGAGTATTTGAGTGTAGGTGCTCATAATATCATTTAATTATTTTTTTATTCAACCCCTTTCGGGGTTGTGTTGTTAAGGTTCCGTTTACCGCGGATTTCATCCGTGGTTATTCAAGTTTAAGCCCTTCGGGCTTTTTGTCCCCTTCCACGGTTTCCATTTTTTCATCTGTTACATACTAATGTTTGTCGAATCATTAAACAATAATCCCGAAGGGGATTTAATGTAAATAGCCCCACATGTAATGCGGGGTGATGTGTAAATTCATTATTTTCCAACCACGAAGTGGTTGAATAGTTATGATATATATTTGTCATCAAATTCAATTTCGTTTTTTTATGGTGTTGTTCTTTTTTTTATTCAACCCCTTTCGGGGTTGTGTGATTAAGGTTTCGTTTACCGCGGATTTCATCCGTGGTTATTCAAGTTTAAGCCCTTCGGGCTTTTTGTCTCCTTCCACGATTCCATTTTTTTCAACTGTTACATACCAACGTTTGTCGAATCATTACTTAATAATCCCGTATGGAATTTAATTTTTTCATTCTTTTATAATAGTAAAAACCACTTTATAATCTTCGGGTAATTTACTTACGATAACCCAGTTCATTGTTTTTACCAACATCATACATGTAGGTTCAACATCTTTACCAACTGTTATATTATATAAGTATTGTTTGTTTGATATATCATTTAACACACTTCTTGTGATAATTTTCGATGAACAGACATTTTCCGTTAAAATACCTAAAAGAGAATATTTGCTAAAATCGATATTCGGTATTAATGCCGTATCACAACTAAAGTGTTTGTTTCTAATCGAGTCAAATAAAAGATTAAATGATTTTTCATCTTTTATAACATAACCAATGTTAGCCTTGGGGTCATTCGGGAAAAAGCACATCCCAAAATCGATTGTTTTACTATCAACAGCAACTTTTTGATCTTTGTTCTCCTTTTTACAACTTACAAAAATGAGTAAACAGGATAATAGTATACTTAAAATTTTCATGTGTTTATTTTTAGATTCCCATTTTATTCTTTTAACTGCCAATTGCAGATTTTCATGTGTATTTGGCTTCGTGTAACTTTTCCTGGATAATATGTTCTACGCAAACATGGATTCTTTATATTATTTCAATCTTTTTTATTCTGTCAATTTTAAAACTTCGTTCTTCTTTTCTTAAATGACAAAACCCTTTTATATGTTGCTTATTATAGCCATATTCATTAAATTCATCAGTTAGTTTTAAATCGCTTATTTCTCTTTCGCTTATTTCTCCATTAAAATTTTCATATAGGATTCTGATTTTATGTTTCCCATTAATTGCTTTTAGCAATTCTTCATTAATGGATGTTGTTATTTGATTTTTAGTAAAATTAATTTTTGTTTTCTTTTGTGGTATTGATTTCGTTTTGTAAAATTCTATAACTCTTGGGTCAACAATTATGTCATTGTTCTTTATTGAATTATTTAAAATTATACCGTTGAGTGTTCTGCAACGGCTTAATGCAACATAAACTTGTCCGTGAGCAAAGGCACCTGTTCCCACATCAACAGTAATTCTGTCAAATGTTTTTCCTTGACTTTTGTGAATAGTCATTGCATAAGACAACTGCAATGGGAATTGAGCGAATTCTGCAATAATTTTTTCTTCTATCTTTTTAGTTTCATTATTTAAAACAAATTCAACCTCAGTCCAGCTTTCCTTTTCTATTTTATATTTATTTCCGACTATATTAACAGTTATAGAATCTGGCTCAAGTTTATCTATTTTCCCAATACTTCCATTTACCCACCGTTTACCACTATCATTTTTAAGCATCATTATTTGTGCATCTTTTTTTAATTCCAATTTATACGGTGCAGGTAGTTTGTCTTCTATTTTATCCTCTGCTTCTTCTTTAAGTCTTAAGTATTTGCCTGATAATAAGCCTATGTAAGTAACCTTTTCTCCAGTTAAATTTTCCAACTTGTCATTATTGATATTTCTTGCAATATTCCTTTTTGTTGTCAGGAAAATTGAATTTTCTTGTTCACCAGCATTATCTTTATGGCGTGAGTTTAACAAAGCCATATCTTTAAACTGTGCCTCATTATTTCTAATGTTGTTTAGTATTGTTTTAAATTCAGTTTGTTCGTCTGTTTGTCTAAAGATTGTTGTTAGTTCTTTAAATTGATATTTAAAAGTTTTAAAAACAGTTGCATCAAAGAAATATAGTCCTCCATAAGTGTTTAGTATGTAGTCTCTATCTTCATCCTTTAATACCGGAGGCAATTGAAATAAATCACCAATAAAAACCATTTGAACTCCGCCAAAAGGTTCATTTAGTTTATTCCTATTTTTTCTTAATGCGATGTCAATACCATTCATCAAGTCTGCCCTAACCATTGATATTTCGTCAATGATAACCATTTGTAAGTTTAAAAACAGTTCAGCTCTTTCGTATTGTGGTTCAATTTGATCCGGATAAATAATTGAAGGTTTGAAACGGAAAAAAGAATGAATTGTTTGTCCGCCAATATTCAATGCTGCAATTCCTGTTGGGGCAAGTATTACCAGTTTTTTGTTTGTGTTTTTAATAAAGTATTTCAGCAAAGAGGATTTACCTGTTCCTGCTTTTCCTGTAATAAACAGACTTTCATTAGTATTTTTTAATAAGTCTAAAATTTCCTTGAATTCATCAGTCAAAATGAATTGTGGTTTAGGTATTGGCTTATTTTCAATTGGTTTGTTGACTGGCTTCTTTTTTGACTGTGCAATAAAAAGAATTATTACCACCGATATTACTATTCCAATTATGTATTCCATTTTATTTTATCCTTTTGTTGTAGTATCATATATATTTGCTAATCCAATTAAGCAACTCCCAATCTTCCTTCTCCCTCCAATAAAAATCAGAAGAGCCGCAGGCTATTGCGGCTCTTCGAGATTATTTTGTGGGAGTGGTGTCTGTGTTAGTATCTTTCTTCTGGTGAGGCGATGCCCCTCCGTTTTTGCGTGAAGCTATGTAGATGTCGTAATAAGCGGGAGCTTTGCGTTTAAACTGGGTTGCCAGTTTGTCGAGGATGTTGAGAATCTGTTGCGATTCCGATTGTAATTTTTCTATGGTATCGGTATATCCCGAATGTTCAATTTTTGCTTCTTTGGGACTCGATTTCAACGTGCTGAAAAGCTTTAAAGCATTTTCGAACGCCGTTAATTCTTCGGCAGTTATGCCATTATGAGCCAGATCGTCGGCTGCTATGCTTTTTGTGTAACTCAATATATTTGTTGCTGTGTTTATCAGCTTTGTGCCTATTTGATGTTCTATTTCTGTGTTTGAAAACGTAACTTTTGCTTTCAATACATTATCGTTTTTCGATTCGGCATAGGCGTGGAGACCTCCTGCTATGTCTATTGTATACTCAACCAGATGTTCGTGGGCATTTCCTTTTTCGGTGGTCACACCTTCGATACTTTGTTGCTGCAAGGTCATTGCTGCTCGTGTTTGAGTATTTAAGGCTTTTAGTTTCACAATTCCTTCGGCAAAGGCGGGAATTTTATCAACACTTGTCTGGTTGTTTTCGGCTTCGGTTACTACTAATTCATCCGAAACCAGTTTCGCTGAGCGGTATTTATTCATAGGGATTTTAATTAAATTGTTTTGGTTTTAAATTGACTTATTCAAAGGTAAACATCTCTCTTTTTTCAAAATATATTTTGTATTCCTATTTTTCAACAAAATATTAACAAAATAGCTTTAAAATCGAGAAACGATTATCAATTATTCTCGATACATTGTATTTCTGCCCACAATCCTGCTTGTGCGATGCGATATATTTTGTTTTTGGAGGCAATCATATCTTTTTTGTGTAATATATTTTGATTCCGGCGACAATCCTGCTTTTGCGATGCAATATATTTTGATTCTGGAGGCAATCCTACTTTTTTTATGTAATACATTTTTATTCCGGCGACAATTATGACGCATTTGTGTAATATATTTTGTTTCTGCCGACAATCCTACTCTCGCGATGCAATATTTTTTCATTTTGGAAGCAATCCTGCTTTTTCTGTGTGATATTTTTTCATTTTGGAGGCAATCCTGCTTTTTCGATGGTACTATTATTTTTTTCGGGCGATGTATTTTGCTGTTTGGCAATTGCTTTTTCTTTCGTTGTTTTTACCAGTTTGGGCTACAGCCTTATAGTAGAGAAAGCCTGACTTGCATTTATCGCAGCTTCATGAAAACGGGTGGGGCGATCTTTGATTATTTGCATTGGTGTAAAATGATGGTACGATGGAAAATTTCAATAATCAACCGCATTCTGCTATTTTTTACCTACCTTTATATGTCTGCAAGATAAACGAAACAGCATCACAAGTAAGGTTTTGATATTTCGTGCGATCTAATAGTATTGGTGTTGCAAAAACGTCGCACCGCACCGGCATTTTTAAACAACATCAAAATTTTATAATTATTTTTCTGATTCATATTTTTTTGAACAATATATAAGATTAAACCAAATGAGAAAAAAGACAAAAATAGTTGCAACAATTTCAGATAAGAATTGCACATATAGCTTTATTAAAAAATTGTATGACGAAGGTATGAATGTTGTTCGTTTAAACACTGCACACCAAACCTTTGCCGACACACAAAAAGTTATTGATATCGTACGTCAGGTTTCCGATTCAATCGGATTGCTGTTGGATACCAAAGGACCCGAAATCAGGATCACCGCCGTCGATTCGCCCTTTATGGTAAACACCGGCGATGTTTTGAACATCAGGGGAAATCGGGATGCTGTTTCGAGCAAAGATTGCTTATTTGTAAACTACGAGGGATTTGTAAACGATGTGCCGCAATATTCCCATATATTGATCGACGACGGCTTGGTTGAACTGGTTGTTATTGAAAAATCGGAAGATTCGTTGACCTGTGTTGCCAAAAACGATGGAAAAATTGAAGGTAGGAAAAGCATCAATGTCCCCGGCGTTAGTTTCAAACTCCCGTCTTTGAGTTCCAAAGATATTGATTATGTAAATTTTGCCATCGATCACGATATTGACTTTATAGCACATTCTTTTGTCAGAAACAAGGAAGACGTGGCTGCAATTCAATCAATTCTTGATAGCAGGAACAGTCAAATCAAGATTATTGCTAAAATCGAAAATCAGCAGGGTGTTGATAATATTGACGAGATTTTGGAAGTTGCCTATGGCATAATGGTTGCCCGTGGTGATCTGGCGATAGAAATTCCGTTTGAAAAGATTCCTATTGTTCAAAAAATGATAATCAACAAGTGTATCGCAAAACGCAAGCCGGTGATTATTGCAACGCAGATGCTTCATTCCATGATTCACAATCCGCGTCCCACGCGTGCCGAAGTTACTGATGTTGCAAACGCAATTTACAGTCTCACCGATGCCGTGATGTTGAGTGGCGAAACCGCTTACGGCGAATATCCCATTGAAGCTGTAAGCACGATGTCGAAGATCATTTGCGAGATAGAACATAATCGTGCAGACATTCATGATATTCCAACTGTTGTATTAACCAACCAACGTTCGGCTTATTTAACCAAAATGGCTGTTGAAGTTGCAAATGATCTGAATGTAAAAGCTATTATCGCCGATACAACAACCGGCAGTTCAATACGAAATCTGGCGGGGTTCAGAGGTCGGCGACCGATTCTTGCATTTTGCTACAAGATGGAAATTGTACGTCAATTGTCACTTTCATTCGGTGTTTTTGCCGAAATGATAGAACATCAGACAAGCAGTCATAAATTTGTTCAAAAAGCTTCGCAGTCGTTGATGGCACGACACCAACTTGAGCTTTCCGATCTGGTGGTTGTTATTGCAGGAAATTTCGGAACGGTTTACGGGAAATCTTTTATTGAAGTCAGCACCGTTGAAAAGATGATGGAAAATCCGGAATAAATTTATAATTCAGGCATCGGTTGACGATCAATAAGCTTTATGTTTTTCCATTTGCCTGTTTTGAATCGAAAGTAAAAAACAATACAGAATATGAGAAATTCAATAACCAGTAAAGCCCATGACAAAACGGTTCCTAATTTGAAAATATACAACGACGCATACAATGTGGGAACAAATGTCCAGTGAATTCCCATGGATACCCACATTGTCCATATTGTATCTCCTGCTCCCCGCAAAGCTCCCACAAATGATTCCAGAATTGCTTCGGCGACAACGTAAATTGCTGCAAGTTGAAGCATTTTTATTGCCAGTGGTTTTGCCAGTTCAAACAAAGCTTCGGTGTTGTGTGGTTTAAATGTATTGACAAGCAATTCGGGCATGAACACAAAGAAAACCAATACAATTGCCGAATAAAACCATCCTACTTTCACTCCTGAATATGCTGCACGCTCGGCGACATGAATCTTTTTTGCACCGACGTATCGTCCTACCAGACTTGTCACACCGATTTCTATTCCAATGAGAGGGACAAACGAAATCATATCCCAGTTGAACATAATTGAAGCCGCTGTTGCAGTTTCTTCATTATATGCCTGAAATAAAAACACAAGAACCGAGAATGCTATAAAATTGAAAAAGAATTCCGTTCCCGCGGGAGCTCCGTAACGAATAAGCTTTTTAGACAACAGTTTGTCAAAGTGAAATGCGTTTTTTATTCCAAATGTTTCATAATTACTATTCTTGAAGAAATAAAACAGCAGAATGCACAATCCGCAAAAGGAAGACAATATTGTTCCGAAAGCTGCTCCCCGCATTCCCAATGCTGGCATTCCGAAATGACCGAAAATGAACGTATAATTGAACAAGATGTTAATCACCATGGTGACTACGGCTGAAATCATGACTATTTTGGTTTTACCGATACCTGAGAAATAACAACTGAAACAATACCTGAGTAATGAAATCAGCGAGCCATAAACCAGAATCTTTACAAACATTTTTTGATAGTACATTTGTAACGGCGACAAATGCATGATTCCGTAATATCGGTAAATCAAAGGCAATGATGCGATAATAAATGGATAGGCACATAATGAAATAATTATGGCTTGCACGGTGACTTTCGGACAATTTTCGTATTTTTTTGCTCCGAAATATTGAGCGATTAAGGCGGTGGAAAAACCTATCAATCCCATGAAAAACGTGGACAACAAATATGAAGAGATTCCTCCTCCTGTTGCCGCATTCATTTGTTCGGATCCCAAACTTGATAAAAATACCCTGTCCGTGAAAACCATTATGCTATCACACGATTGCGAAGCAACAATAGGCAGAGCAAGAATAACAAGTTCCTGCATTCCTCCCTGCTTTTTTCGCGTATTAAAAATGTTCATAAATATTTGTTTTTCAATAGTGCAGTCAAGCCACGTTGTCTATGACATAATTTTAGCAAAAACTTCCGTTCAAGGAAATTGTTCGAGAACTGTTTTAATCATTTAATATTGCCTCCCCCCCGAACTCGGTTCGACTACACCCTCTTGCTAATAGTTCTTTTTATTCCTATATTGATTCAACTTATCAAACGTCATTCTTAACAAAGTAAAATAGGGGACCGTCGATAAACTATTCTCTTTTTCTTTCAGTGTTGTTACTTTTTGTGCATTTCCAGAAATCAATTTTTTCCAATCTCCGCAGTGCTGAATCGTATAATTAATTGACAAATTTAATTCAGAGTTATTATACTCATAATTTCCATCTTTAAATCTGTGATTATCATAATCTAGAATCGTTAATAATTCACCAACTCTCCATAGAATTGTATGAATACTATCAATATTCCTAAATGGAAAATTATGTTCACATTTAATGATAGCAGAGTCAAGACTTAATTGCGTGCTATATAATGAATATAAAAACTCATATATAAGTACAATATGTAAATGCTCATTATTTATTCTATCATATTGCCCATCAAATAAAATTGTATATAGTTTAATTTGATATTTATCGTTTATTATTTTTAATAATGTTCGTAAATTAATAGCGTTTGATTGCACAAGACAAATCAATAAATCCTTTAAATCCATGTGAGCTACCCTATTCTGATTCTTAAAATCAAACAAAAGTCTATCCTCATCAGATATTTGAATTGCCATTAGTATTTTTGAGATATTATCCTCAATTAATTTCCGATTATCATAATGAAATATCTCACGACTGTAAAATTTATCAATATAACCCGTGAAATCAACATTTAATCCATATTTGCTGTGAAATATATTTCTTATATTTTCAATATCACAAACAAATATTATTTTATCAAATCCAAATTTGTTTTTATCTGGACAATTAGTATCAAAATGGCAAGCGAAAACATTGAATAGTCTAAATATATGTTCTGGGTCAATCCTGTCTAAATCATCAATTATTAAAACCGTACATTTATTCTTCTCTTTTATCCCATCGATTATTGAACTAATAATTCTTGTTATTTGATTTTCCTCATAAATGATTCCCTTTTTTTCAACTATTTCTTTTAGAAATTCAATTAGTTCCTTTTGTTCATCAATCTGTGCAGATGCATGATAACTATCAAATTTAGTTTTTAGTTTATTAAGAGAAGTTAAAACGCTACTAATATCTTTACCAATCTTATTAGAACCTTCGACTATTACTGAGAATAAATCATAAAAATTATTTTGTACAAAAATTTGAGCAGTAAGAGTCTTTGAAAATTCAGTTTTTTCAAACTCTATATTTTTAGCGAGTAATTCAAATATTACATCGTACTTAATATATTCGAAAATATCCTCATTTTGAGAAACAGCATAATTGACAGGAGATAAATAAACCGTTTCATATTTGTTTTTATAAGTTTCAAAAAACTCGTTTATAAAATATGTTTTACCTATGCCAAAAATTCCCGAAACAATAGTCTGATAATTATCAATAAGATTTAAATGATTCTCGAACCTAGAAATCTCTTCACTTATATTAATTTTAATTTCATTCATATTTCATCAAACTGCATGAATCTTATAAAAAACAACATTTTTGTCTCCATTTTTCTTACAAAGAGATTGGTGTGAGCTAAAAATATGGGATTAAGTATCATTTACAACTTGTTAACAGTATTCAAAGGTATAGAATTAATCTAAATTTCCAAATAGTATTATTTCCGTGCAATGTCTGTTCTTAGATATTGACGGATTTTTTGATTTTCTGCTTTTGCAATGCAATAATTATTTCGTAATTCAAAAGAGGGAAGAAAGTGAGGACGGTTTGCGGGAAGTGTGTTACCAAACGAACTTTTTATCTGGTTAAATGATATTCTTTTATCAATAAGTTAGGTGATAAGTTTAATCGATGATTTAAATTTCTAATCATCTCAACAGTCAATTTACGTTTACGATCAAGAACTTCTGATACTCTATTTTTTCCTCCGATTACATTCACTAAATCGATTTGTTTTAAATGCATTTCTTCCATTCTGATTTTAATAGTTTTTATCGGATCAGGAGCTCCCATCGGATAATGTTTTTTTTAAAATTCATTAATCATTAATCCAAGAATTAGGCTTCGTCACTTTCTATTGTTCCAATTGGAGCATTAAATAGTAGTTCTCGTCTTTTTAAGGCTAATCTGTAATCACTTTTGGTTTTTATAGGTTGTATATTCATAATTTCATTTTTTAAATCAAGTTAGCATCTATTTTATCATATTCTGAATGAGTTCCAATAAATCGTATAAAAATCAATTGTTTCTCGAAATTGATTTTTGCAACTAATCTGGATGCATTACCTTTTATGTTAAAACCGATTCTACTATCTTTTAAATAATGACCTGCCAGCGTGTTTACGGGGCGTTTTTTTTAGATTATTATCTCGATTCCGGTGTTTTTAATTTCATAGGCAAACGGATTTGTATTATTAAAATCTCGTTCACTGATTGGATGAGGTTCAATTCTTAAATCGATTTTTCTTCGTAATCTCATTAATAACATTTGAATCTCAAAAAAGTCAGTCATATTCTCTAAAACTATAGCGATATCAATATCACTGTCTTCTCGTTCTAATCCTTTGGCGAAGGAACCAAAAAGATATGATTTTTTAACACCTAATTCCTTTGGAATTGTGTTCACAAAGTTTGTTGCTGTATCTATAATTGATTGATTAACCATACTCTTAAAATTTCAATTCTTTCTATTTTACTTGTACTAAATATGCTATAATAGAATCAATATTTTCTATTTTTTCTTCCATAAAGTCAAAGGTACAAATATTTTGTCTCGATGCTATTTTTTTCTTACATTGACTTTGCAATGCAATAATTATATAATAAATTCAAAATAGCGAAAGAACCGAAGGAAAATTTCAGGGAAGTGGGTATTTATATTAAAAATGTTTATATTTGTTAAAAGGATAACAAAAGTCGAACTAAAATTTAATCTTATGAGAAAACAAAAACTGTTTTTAGGGGCAATAATTGCGTCGTCATGTATTGCAGGTAACGCGTTTGCACAGTTGACAATTGGTACGGAAATACGTCCGCGTGCGGAGGTTCGTGCCGGGTATAAAGATCTGTACAGCGAAACACAGGATCCTAATATCATTGCTACCCAACGTACACGGTTGAATGCGTCGTTTAAAACCGAGAAGGTGAAAACCTACATTTCGTTTCAGAATGTTTCCATCTGGGGCGAACAAGCTAAAACATCTACATTCTCGCGAACGGCAACCAGTTCCGATACCAGTTCGCTTACCTCTGTAGCTGAAGCGTGGGCGGAATTAAATCTTTGCAAATACTCAACTTTACGAGTTGGGCGTCAATCCTTGTCGATTGAGGATGAACGCTTGTTGACGTCGGGAAATTGGGGTCAGGCTGGTCAATCGCTCGATGGTTTGCTTTATAATTATGCCAACGACAGTATTGCACGTATCAGAATCTTTGGTTCGTATAATAACGATAAGGATGGACGGATTGCGGCGACAATGGTAAATACTAAACTGAAAACATTTAATTTTATTGAAGTAAAAAAGGATTTTAATGCCAATATCAATGTCACTCTGCTTGGAATTTTTTCGGGAGCATTGAAAACCGGATCGGATTACAATATTTATTTGAAAAATACGATGGGAGGTTATGTAACATTGAAAAACGATGAACTTTCGTTATCGGGATCGGGATTTTTCCAGAACGGACAAAGTTCTACCGGGAAATTAACCCGTGCTTATCTGCTAAACGCCCAGTTGAAGTATACCAAAAAGCCTTTCGAGGTTGCAGCCGGTTTCGATCTGTTATCGGGTAATGATATGACCAATACGAGTGCCTCTTACAAGAATATTGAACATAAGTTTGACGTCCTGCTGGGAACAACGCGTCCATTTCAGGGAACCATGGAATTGGTCAATACAAAGACTTCGAATGCCGGATTATTGAATGCTTATTTAAAAACTAAATATCTTATTTCCGAATTCTGGTCCGTCGGGTTGAATTATTTCATACTTAATACACAAAATGCTGTTCTGACATCGAATGGAACCGAACTAAACAAATATCTGGGACAGGAAGTCGATGGTATGGTTACTTATAAAGTTAATCAGGATGTAACTTTCGATGTTGGCTATTGCATGATGATGCCGTCGAATTCATTAAAAATGCTGAAGTCGGCAACAGCGTTCGATCATCAAAACTGGGCATGGGTGCAGTTGACCTTCAAACCACGGCTTTTCGAAAGTGCTTTGAAGAACTAATATACGGTTTATGCCGAAAAAAAGAGAGAGGCTGTTTCACCATTGAAACAGCCTCTCTTTAAGTTTAACACTCTTGATCGACGGGTGTCGGTTCTCGATTTTTATATCTTACAATGTTTTCAAAAATGCCGTAACGTTTTTTTCAATACGTTTTTCAACATCGGAAGCATCGCCGGGAACGAATTTTTCGCCGACAATGTTTTCGTATAGTTCGATGTAACGTTCCGAAACCTGTTTCACGTAAGCATCGGTCATTTCAGGAACTTTTTGTCCATCTTTGCCCTGAAATCCGTTTTCGATCAACCACTGTCGCACAAATTCTTTCGATAATTGTTTTTGTTCTTCGTTTTTGTCTAAACGTTCCTTGTAACCTTCGAGGTAGAAATAGCGTGACGAGTCGGGTGTATGAATTTCGTCGATCAATATTATTTTACCGTTTACTTTACCGAATTCGTATTTTGTGTCGACAAGTATAAGTCCCATTTTTGTGGCAATTTCGGTACCGCGTTCGAAAAGAGCAAGCGTGTATTTTTCCAGTTGTTCGTAATCTTCTTTTGTAACGATTCCTTGCGAAATAATTTCGTCACGCGAAATGTCTTCGTCGTGTCCTTCGTGAGCTTTGGTTGTGGGGGTGATAATAGGTTTCGCGAATTTTTGATTTTCCTTCATTCCCTCGGGAAGTTGAACACCGCAAAGTGTCCGTTTGCCCGATTTATATTCTCTCCATGCATGACCTGTAAGGTATCCGCGAATAACCATTTCGACAGCGAAAGGTTCGGCTTTGTGACCGATGGTAACAGTGGGGTCGGGGGTTGCTATTTTCCAGTTTGGAACAATATCGGCGGTTGCATCAAGAAATTTTGCTGCAATCTGGTTCAACACTTGTCCTTTGAATGGAATTCCTTTTGGAAGCACCACATCGAAAGCCGAAATACGATCGCTGACAATCATTACCATATATTTGTTGTCGATGTCATATACATCGCGGACTTTTCCGATATAAAGACTCTTTTGTCCGGGGAATTGAAATTTTGTTGTTACTACTGCTTTACTCATTTCTTTATTTTTTTTCAGGTGTTATTGATTCAAACATATCTACTATTTCCTTCACAAGTTTGTGACGGATTATATCTTTTTGGTCGAAATACAAAACAGAAATGCCTTTAATCTTAGCCAGTAATGGTAAATTTTTGGCTAACCCGGATTTCGATTTATCAATTAAGTCTATTTGTGTGATGTCGCCGGTTACAATGAATTTTGCCCGTTCGCCCATACGTGTCAGAAACATCTTTATCTGGTTGTGTGTGGCATTTTGTGCTTCGTCAAGAATAACAAATGCATTGTCGAGTGTACGTCCCCGCATATAAGCCAGGGGTGCAATCTGGATGATGTTGTCTTCAAACATTTCTTCCAGTTTCTTTGCCGGAATCATGTCTTGCAGTGCATCATATAATGGTTGAAGATAGGGATTTAGCTTTTCGCGCATATCGCCGGGTAAAAATCCCAGGCTTTCTTCAGCTTCCACTGCCGGACGACACAAAATGATGCGTTTCACTTCTTTGAATTTCAATGCTCTCACCGCCATTGCTACGGCTGTGTATGTTTTTCCGCTTCCTGCCGGGCCGATTGCAAATACAAGGTCGTTTTTTTGTATTTCTTCAACCAGTGCTATTTGTGTCTTGGTGCGTGCCTTTATTACTTTCCCGTGGATGCCGTATAGAATAAAATCTTCTTCGGTTTTCCCGCTCGGAGCTATCAATTTATCGTCCATCATATCCCTGACGGTTGTTGGTGGCAATGAATTGAATTTTTCGGCATATAGAATCATGGTTTGTAATTTCTCTTCGAATGCCTCGATTTCCGATACATCACCATTGACTTTTATTACAGTGTCGCGGGCTATGATTTTGAGTTTTGGAAATGCATTTTTGATTATAGAAAAATTGGAATTATTTACCCCAAAAAACATCATTGGGTCTACAGTATCGAGGTAAAATATTTTTTCTATCATTATTTTTTTTTTAACGCAAAACCAGATGCAAAGATAATTGTTTGCGAATAATTTAAGTACTTAAAATTCTGTATTTCTTCAAACAATATTATGGCTTTTGTTGTGCAAATGATTGAACTTTATTCCATGATTCAAGAATCTCTTTGGAATCGATGAGTCCATTTGAAAATTTTATTTCTCTGATATCGCCGAAGAAAAAGCCGGGATTTGCATTTTGCGATCCTATATACAATGGATTTGTATTGTTTTCATACGCCGTTTTATTTTCCACAGCTCCAACCAGTGTATTGTTGACATAGCAGGTTATTTTGTTATTATCCACAACGAAAACAATGTAGTTCCATTTATTGATTAGTGGCTGGCAGATGATTCCCTGATTTGAGAATCCAAAGATATATTGGTTTTGAATTGTATCGTTTTGTCTGAAAATAAATCCATTTTTTGGGGTGATATTAGAGAAAACGGTTGCCGATTGCGTGAAAACCGATTGTGGTATATTTTGGGGTTTCATCACCACCTCGATGCTGAATTGTCGTCCTAGTGTGATACCTCCTTTTTCCCCTTGTGCATAAGCCACTTTCTCTTTTAAATCGGCATCAAGCACTTTATGTAGAAGTTCATTTTTCCCGGATGTTAATAAAGGTTTTAGCAGCTTATTTTCTTTTCGCTTTTCGAAATAATAAAAGTTCCTGTTCGATTCTTTATATTCATAGTCGGATGCCAGAACAGGGAATATTTGCAAATCGGTAAATCTAAATGTTGGTTCAAAAAACACTTTGATATCATCTTTTTCCATGGTTGCAAGCAGTCGCTCGTAATCTGTTTTGAAAAACAGTTCTATAAATCCTGGGTTAAACGCCGACGCAGTATTCGACAATACATGATATAATCCTTGTTTCTGAACTGCGGCTAGAATTAAAATTCGTTCATTTTCTTTCGTTTTTCTTTTTATATACTCGGCATTTCTTTTAATAGCTTCGTTATCATCTCTGTTCGTAATCTTATTATCGTTTTCAGAGACTAAATCGGTTATCTTTTTGTAATCATATACTGTTTGAAAGAACGAGAACGAAATGCAATAGAGTAAAATACCAAAGAGAGGAATCAATGTTTTATTCACGGCTATTTTCTTGAGCAAATCGTCGGTAAATAGTGCAATAATTATAAAAACCATTGGACTACATGCAAAAAGATTCCAATTGTGACTTCTCCCGATGTAATAGGGGAAGAATAGTATTCCGATACTGGTTACGAGAAAAAGAAAAGCCGTTTTGTCGTTTATTTTCTTTGAAATAATATTGTTTATTGTAAAAAGTAATCCTAGAAAATAGATGATTAGAATAAGTATATAAGGATGAAATGTTTTTGGCATCGGCAACATTCCTAATCCAATAGATGAAAAAACCTGAATGGTTGAAAATAATTTTAGTAAATCGGGATAATTACCGTAGAATACTTTTATAAGAAGCATATAAACCAAAAAAGTTGAGATTGCTATCGAAAATGCTATCGCAATATTTTTAATCCATGACATAAAAATTTTACCAAAAGAGTCTTTATCAAGATCTAAGAAACAATAAAAAGCTGTTAAGCATAGAAACGAAACAATCCCCGATTCCGGATTCCATAATATACATAGCGCGAAAAATATAAAAGAAAGATAGTAGAGCAACTTCGTTTTATGTTTAACATAGTGCGATGCATAGAATAGTAATGAAAAAAGAGAAATCCATCGAATAGGATGTATCGAAAAGCCACAATCGTAAGGTGTTGCTATTCTAAAAAACAGGTAACTGTTAAAAAAAACAGCTGTAAATCCGAATAAAACAAGCCATTTGTTGTCAATGAATTGATCTAAGACTTTCAATAAAAAAATAAAGCATACACATAAAAGTATTGCCATTATTATTGTGAAGCTGTGTATACTTAACCCGAATATTTTTAAAAACGGAATTACAAAATGAGGATATAAACCATAGGTGTTTGTGAAATTATCGACAAGCATCGGAGCTCCATGAAATACCTGCACAACGGAATAATATATAGCGTTGAAATCATATTTATTCTCAAAAGTATAGGGGAATGTAAAGGCTGTAATAAAGAAAATGATTACTATAATTATTCCACAAAAAGTATAAGTGCTGTAGGCACTCATTTTTTGTATTGCTTTATTACTTTTTATGTTTGATCGGTAGAACAGAAACAGTAGGATCGGAAAGATTATAAAACTAAAAATAAGTAAATTAGTATGTATAAATGTCGAAGAGAAATAAAAATCCCAATTCGATTTCATAACATCCTGTGAATTTTGAATGTTTTCGAAATATGGGTTTTGTGCTACAAAACATTTGTAACAAAGCAATATAATAAAGAAGATACTTACCGGTAAAGCTATCCAGAATAATTTGTTTATCGTTTTACTTTCTATTTTTGGTTTAAATCGGTTGAACAAAAGAATAAGACCAAAAAAAAGCAGTGCAAAAACAAAAACAGCTAGAAAGTATAATGTTTTTTCAATAGGTTCAGGCGAATATCCATTAACACATAAAATACTTTTTGCATAGTTTACAGCTTGGTCAATATTGTAATTATAGTTTGCTAATACTAGTTTTGCCGATAAACCGTAAATAAGTGCGGAAATACAAAAAATAAAAAAATAAGCAATGAAATCCGTTTTGTCTTTGAGCAACGAAATTTCTTCAAACTCCTTTTTTTTTACATCCTTTTCAAGCGTTTTTGAATTTCTATTTTCATTCTTTTTACTCATCTCTTTTTTTTATAAATATCCAACAGAACTTTTTTACAGATTGTTGATTGCGAATTTATAAAAAAACTTGAAACAGTCTGTGAAGTTTCGTTGTAAATTCCTTATAATATTTAATCAAACAAAAATGGCTTAAAGTATTGTATCATAATTACTTTCATATTTTTTTTGAAAAATATGAAAAAATAAATTTGAAAAACACAAAACGTGTATATTTGCAGGTTGGATACACGAATGTATTAAGATGTTTAAGTAGCTATTTATGAAAGGATTCGATTAAAAGAAATGAACGTAAAAACGGTAGTAAAACACCTGAATAAAGTTACAATACGATTTTCAGGCGATTCCGGAGACGGAATGCAGTTGTCAGGTAAATTATTCTCAGATGCATCAGCATTGTTTGGAAATAATATCTCAACATTCCCCGATTTCCCTTCTGAAATCAGGGCTCCACAAGGAACAATCGCCGGAGTTTCCGGATTTCAAGTTCACTTTGGAAATACAGAAATAAATACACCGGGCGATTATGCCGATGTATTAGTATCAATGAATCCTGCGGCTTTAAAGTCAAATTTAAAATGGCTAAAAAAGGGAGGAACTATAATTATAGATATTGATAGTTTCGAAGATAAAAATTTATTAAAAGCTGGGTATACATCTAATCCACTCGAAGATGGTTCTTTGGAAAGTTATGAAATCATAGCAGCTCCAATAACTACTCAAACACAAGAGTTGCTTAAAGATTCGGGATTGGATTTTAAATCAATTCTAAAGACAAAGAATATGTTTGCTTTGGGGTTGACATTCTTTATGTTTAATCGCCCATTGGAATCAACTGAACATTTTTTTGAAAAGAAATTTAAAGATAAACCAACAATTATTGAAGCCAATAAAAAGGTCTTACGAGGTGGTTACTATTATGCTGAAAATGTAAATGCAATAGAACCTCACATAATTGATCCTGCTAAAATAGAAAAAGGTTTTTATCGTACGGTAAATGGTAACGTAGCTACAGCTTGGGGATTACTTGCAGCTGCTGAAAATGCCAAATTGCAATTATTCCTAGGCTCTTATCCAATAACCCCGGCATCAGAGATTTTACAAGAACTGTCTAAACAGAAATCGCTCGGAGCACATGTTATCCAATGTGAAGATGAAATTGCCGGAATTTGTACGGCAATAGGAGCTAGTTTTGCAGGAAATCTAGCTGCGACGTCAACCTCAGGACCGGGACTTTCTCTGAAAAGTGAAGCTATCGGGCTTGCTGTAATGATGGAACTCCCCATTGTAATTGTTGATGTTCAACGTTCCGGACCATCAACTGGTTTACCAACGAAAACAGAACAAGGTGATTTGTTGCAAACCCTTTATGGACGCAATGGCGAATCTCCATGTATAGTTATGGCTGTAACAACATCTGCAGGATGTTTTGATGCTGCATATATGGCTGCAAAATTATCGCTTGAACATATGACTCCGGTTATTCTTCTTACCGATGGATATATTGCAAATGGTTCACAACCGTGGAAGATTCAAAAAACATCCGAATTACCAGCCATTACAACAAGACGTGTAATCGGAAAATTGGGAAATAATACCGCATTCCTGCGAAATGAAGATTCGTTAGCTCGGAATTGGGTTATTCCCGGTCAAAAAGAATTAATGTTTCGAATCGGTGGACTAGAAAAAGATAGTAATACCGGTGCAGCTTCTCATGATCCTGAAAATCATCAGAGAATGTGTAAACTTCGTGAAGAAAAAGTACAACGAGTTGCCAATTTTATTCCCGATTTGGAAGTGATTGGCGAACAAAGTGGCGATGTCCTTGTTGTTGGATGGGGAAGTACTTATGGACATTTGTTGAGTGTTGTTGAAAAACTTTGTGCAGGAGGTGGTAAAATAGGTTTAGCTCAATTCACGTATATAAAACCATTACCTAAAAATACTGCAGACGTTTTCTCCCGGTTCAAAAGAATTGTCGTTTGTGAATTAAATCTTGGACAATTTGCCAGTTATTTGCGAACATCATTGCAACAATTCAAATATGAGCAATTCAATAAAATTCAAGGGTTACCATTCACTGAAGAGGAATTGAAAAAACATTTTATGAATATTTTAGAGGCTAAATAACATGACAGAAGTACAAACACAAAACGATTATTCTTTTTCGGCAAAAGATCTGAAAAGTGGATCGGAAGTAAAATGGTGTGCAGGTTGTGGCGATCATGCTATTCTAAATAGCTTGCAACAAGCATTGCCTCAATTAGGACACAAACATGAAGATATTGTGGTTGTATCGGGAATAGGTTGTTCTTCTCGATTCCCATATTATATCAATACGTATGGAATGCACACAATTCATGGTCGTGCAGCAGCAATAGCTACTGGAGTGAAATTGGCAAATCCTCATTTACATGTTTGGCAAATAACCGGTGATGGTGATGCTTTAGCAATTGGTGGAAATCATTTTATTCACGCTATTCGCCGAAATATAGACATAAACGTTATTTTGTTTAATAATGAAATTTATGGTTTAACAAAAGGTCAATATTCTCCAACAACAACAAAAGGAAAAATAACAAAAACATCACCTTATGGCACAATAGAAATGCCATTTAATCCGGGAGAATTAGTTATTGGAGCAAGAGGACGATTTTTTGCCCGTACTGTCGACAATAATCTTCCACTGACAACCGAACTATTTGTTGAAGCTGGTAAATTTAAAGGCACTTCGATTGTTGAGGTGCTTCAAAACTGTGTGATTTTTAATAATGGAACTCACGCAATGATTACCGATAAAGAAGAAAAAGATGATCGGCAGATTATTCTAAAACACGGTCAACCAATGATTTTTGGGAAAAATAAAGACAAAGGTTTAATCTTAAAAGGCTTACAATTAGAAGTTGTTACTATCGGGGAAAATGGAATTACAGAAAAAGATATACTAGTTCATGATGCAAAAATGGCAAATCCTATATTGCATTTAATGCTCATAAGTATGAAACTTCCTGATTTCCCTGTAGCTATGGGCGTTATTCGTTCGGTTGAGGATACAACATTAAATGAAGAGATGGATGAACAAATAGCTGATGTGAAAGCAAAATCACCAATTAAAACAGTTGATGATTTGTTTTTTCATGGAGACGTTTGGGAAGTAAAATAATCGAAATTTCATCTATGAAATCACTGTTGTCCGATAAAAAATAAAGAGAAGGAAGATACGAATCTTCCTTTCTCTTTTAGTAGATTTGATTCGCTACAAATAAATACTACTATGGACAAAACTACACATTTTTTCGGAACCTCGGTTTTCGGACAGCTGATTTCTTTAATCGATTCAAAAATCATATCAGACTCAGCAAAATCATGCAATTCTGATAGATATGTCAAGAAATTTACGACCAAAGATCATCTTATAAGTATGTTGTTTTGTTCGTTTGCCAAGTGTTCATCTCTCAGAGAAGTATCGGGTGCAATGCTAGGTTTATCGGGTAAAACAAAGCATTTACAATTGAAACATATACCCAAGAAAAGTACATTGGGCGATGCAAATCAAAGACGAGATGCAGAAGTGTTTGGGCAAGTATACAATAAACTATTCGTTCAATATGGTCATCTTTTCTCGGACAGCCGTGTAAAAGATGTCATTAATAAGCAAATAGAGATTTTTGATAGTACTACAATCAGTCTTTTTAAGGATATTCTGAAATGTGTTGGACGGAATTCAAAAACGGGGAAGAAAAAGGGAGGCATAAAAGTACACACAGTCATCAATGTTGATGAAACAGTTCCCAAATTATTGTGGTTTACAGAAGCGGCAACCCACGATCATATATTGCTTGATAAACTAAAAATGGATTCAAATACCATTTATGTTTTCGATAAAGGATACAATGATTACAAGGCTTTCAAACGATTTAGTAAAAATCAAACAGGGTTTGTAACTCGTATAAAAGATAATGCCGTTTACCAAACAATTCAAATTAATGAAATAGATGAAAACATTCATTCAGGTGTTTTAGAAGACCAAATAATTGAAATTACGGTTAAAGAAGACGGATGTGAAAGCAAACTAAAACTCCGCAAAATTCGATTTTATGATAGAGAATTGAAGCGTGAGTTTGAATTTCTAACTAATTTATTCGATATGAGAGCAGATTTAGTCTCGGCAATATATAAACTCAGATGGCAAATAGAGTTACTGTTTAAACAGTTGAAGCAAAACTTTCCCTTGAAATATTTCCTGGGAGATAATGAGAATGCAATCAAGATACAGATATATTGTGCTTTGATAGCCAATTTGCTGATGACAGTTATTCAAAAAACGCTTAAAAAATCATGGGCTTTCTCAAATCTGGTTAGTTTTTGCAAAATCCATCTGTTCAATTACATTCATCTCATCAGGTTTTTGGAAAATCCAGATAAAGATTGGCAGAAAGACCATCAAAAGTCATTACAATATTCAATGTTTTAAGGGGCTTACTTTTGAAAAATATAGAAGAAGTAATTGTATCTGATTGAAATTCAATCGCTTTTTTTAATAGAATAAGATTTTTGAACTTTTATCGGACGTTAATGCTATGAAATAAAAAGCACGTGTAAAAAACGTGCTTTTTTTATTCTCTTTTTTTATCTTTGACAGAAATACCCTATTGAAATGATAATTTATCATCCTGTTGTTTATCCTATTCTGCTTGTTATTTACTATTCAATAGTAATTAAAGTGTTTTTTAAAATTCTTTTGGAAAATAAACATCCACTAAAAACACAATCATATCTATTACTTATTACTCTTTTACCAATTGTTGGGATAATAATTTATTTCTATTTTGGAGTAAATTATCGAAAAGAAAAACTGTTTTCACGGAAAAAGGTCTTTGAACAAAAAATATTAAAAGAATGGATTAATGTCCATAGAGCCGATATGTTGCAGAATAAAACATTCTATAAAGATTTAATGCAGGAAAAGGCTAAAATTCCAATATTAGGATTTGCAAATGAACTTTCAATATTTACCAATAATAACGTCGTTGAGATACTTCATAATGGAGAAAATAAATTTCCTCGATTAATGAGAGAACTAGAGCAAGCTCGGAAAAATATTCATGTTGAATATTATATGATAAATGATGATGTTATAGGTAATCAGTTTATTGATTTGCTTTGTCGGAAATCGAAATCAAGAGTTAAAGTGCGTGTTATCTTTGATCCAGTAGGAAGCAGTTTGTCACGGGCTATGTTGTTAAAAATGAAAGATTCAGGGATAGAAGTCTACAAATATATGCCTGTTCTACTAACACGCTTTGCTAATAAAATAAATTATCGAAATCATAGAAAAATTGTTGTTATTGATGGTACTGTTGGCTATGTTGGTGGAATGAATGTCTCAGATCATTATATCAATGGAGAGGGAAAGAACTTTTGGAGAGATACTCATTTGAGAATAGAAGGTGATGCTGTTAATACATTACAGATGCTTTTTTTGTTGAGTTGGTACTTCGTGTCAGGTCAACTTTTAAAGTTAGATACAAATATTTTTAATTCATCAACAACAGGTCGTAGTGGTGTGTTTATGGGGATATTAGGCAGTGGACCTGATAGTGATAGTGAAAGTATGATGGAAGCCTATTTTAGTATGATAACCAATGCTCGAGATGAAGTATTAATTTCAACACCTTATTTTATACCTAATGAAAGTATTTTAACAGCTTTAAAAACGGCAGCTAAAAGCGGTGTAAACGTTAAAATCGTAATGCCACGGAATGCCGATTCTTTTTTTGTAACTGCAGCTAGTCTAACATTTATCGATGATTTGATAGAACAAGGAGTACAAGTCTATCTCTATGAAAAAGGTATAATCCATTCAAAAGTAATAATTGTTGATGAATGTCTCAGTACCGTAGGTAGTGCTAATATGGATTATCGAAGTTTCGAACAAAATAGTGAGGTAAATGCTTTTATTTATAACCATACCATTGCTCAAGAATTAAAACGATATTTTATTGAAGATTTAGAATATTCAACATTAGTCGATCTGGATGTATGGAGGAAACGATCGTTTGCTAAAAAACTTGTTGGCTCATTGGCCAGAGTCATGGCTCCATTATTATAAACCACATATAATCTTTACGGTGATATCCATCATCGATTATTGTTGAATTCAAAAGCTATTTGTATATTTACATAAGAAATGTCTTTTACTTATGACTTATGAAGCCCATTATATACATCAGACAAAAAATGATGAGGCGAAATGCTCAACTAAAAAATTAAAACTAATGAACCGAATATATACTCCATACGTTTTTTTACAAATTATTGTAGCGATAAGTCTTGTTTTATGCTTTTCAAGTTTTAAAAAAGGTCAATCAAAAAACAAACAAGTAATAAAAAATGCACCAACTATAGTAAAAGATGTTGATAGTAATATCTATTCAATTATTGTTATTGGAAAACAATTTTGGATGGGTGAAAACTTAAAGACAAAACACTATGCAAATGGAAAATCTATAGCCAATGTTAAAGATAGTAGTCGATGGACTGTTTTTAACTCAGGAGCATATTGTGCATATAAAAATGATACATTACAAGTAAAAACTTATGGATTATTATATAATTGGTTTGCTGTAAACGATTCTCAAAAAATCTGTCCTAAAGGTTGGCATGTACCAACAGATGCTGATTGGTCTGTTTTAGAGGAAAATTTAGGAGGAAATTCGGTTGCCGGTGGTAAATTGAAAGATACCATTGCATGGACAAACGCTTTTGGAAATACCAATGAAAGCGGATTTAGAGCATTACCTAGTGGATGTAGAACAAACAAAGGAACATTTAACTCTTTTGGTTTTTATGGGCTGTGGTGGTCTAGTTCTGAAAATTACTCAACCTATGCCTGGTATCGAAGTGTAAACTATAGTTCTACAGACTTTTTTAGACATTATTATTATAAACGATATGGATTTAGTATTCGTTGTTTAAAAGATTAATAATAAGGTCAAAAATAGATTCACGAATCAATCAGTAAAGGTTCTTTGTGATTTTAAAAATTCACTCATAATTATCATTTTTTTCTTCAAAAATAGGATTAGCTAAACGTCAACTATTTTAGTTAAGCAAAATCCATGTTTTGCTGTTAATAAAATTGTTAATAAAGTGTTTGTAATATAGAATAATATTATATATTTGTTACCATAAACGAATAGAATAGAGATTTTTAAATGGTTAACTAGTGTATAATATTAATCTTTTCTAAAATGAAACTAGCTGCATTCTTCGTCTTTCTAGGACTTTCAATCGAATTATTGGCTCAGCCCGATTTACCATTTGAATCGAAACAAGGATACTTTGATGGAATGGCAATTGTTGTTAAAAATAATAAGTTTGGCTATGTTGATAAAGGAAATAGAATAATTGTACCTATTATTTATGATGATGCAAAGCCATATAATCATGGTAGAGCATTGGTTAGTTTAAATGGAAAAAGTGGGATTATTGATAAGCAAGGGAAAATCATTATTCCCATTGAATATTCTAATGTTACTTTTTTAGGAACTGAAGATAATCCTGACACAACAGTTCTTCAGGCATTTACAACCAATGACTCAAAAGAAGGATGTTGCTTCTATGATTATTTAGGCATTAGAATTTGTCCTCAAGTTGCAAATGTCGTTTGTGATAAAATGATAATCACCAAGACTCAGGGCGAACTTATATTATTCCACTATAAAAAAGTTATGGTTGATAAAGATGGCGAAGAAACCGTAGATAATTTTTTTGGTGTTTGTACAAAAACGGGAAAAATTATGGTTCCTCCTTTATTTCGTGAAATACAATTCTATGATCATATAATCTATGCTAAAGCACGTTCGTATAATGAATTAAGTTCAGTTTTCGATTTGAATGGTGTGGAAATCATGAAAGTAAAATGGATCGAATTGAAAAATGGATTCTTTGAATATACCAAAATGGATCAAACCAAAGGAAGAATCAGTCTTGATGGGAAAATAATTTAGGAAAAAAGCCTCACATCGTGAGGCTTTTTTGTTTATCTGTCTATTTTGACGTTTATAGCATTTTTGCCTTTAAAACCAATGGTGATTTCAAATATAACTTTATCATTTTCTTTTATCATTTCAAGTAGTCCGTTACGGTGAATGAATACTCTGTCTTGATTTGCATTATCTTTAATAAATCCATAGCCTTTAGCATCATCAAAAAACGAAACGACACCTTTTCTTATTAAATCTTCAGGTTCGGGAGCCTTATGTTTCGGTACGCTAACTTCAATGCTTTCGATATCAACAGCTTTGCGTTTTGTAGGATCTGGAGGTGTTGATGTTAATTGTCCATTTTCATCAACATACGCAATCATATCATCTAATTTTGAACTTTTTCCACTTTCTCGGCGTTCCACTTTTTTCTTATCTTTTTCTTTTCTTTTCTTCTCTTTGTTGGTTCTAACTTCTTTTTTATTCCAGGTTTCCTGCGATTTAGCCATTTTTTGTTACATTGTTCGTTTATAAATACTTGATAAAATAGCTATGAGGTGAATTTGTAGGAGGAAAGATTCAAAAGATAGATATTTGTTACAAATATACTTTAAATATCTAAGGTAAACGAATTTGAATTCATTAATTGTCATTAAAAAAGCGAACAAAGATTTTGTGTTCGCTTTTTTAAAAATAATATTATTAAAATTTTCTTAAGGCATTTAATAATGCTTCATTTTCTTCTTTGCTGCCAATTGTAATCCTTAAACTTCCTTCACATAAATGAATTCGATTACGATTACGAACAACTATTTTCTTATCCGTCAAATAGTTGTAAATGGCGTCAGGATTTGTTGTTTTTACTAAAACGAAATTTGCATCTGTTGGATATATCTGTAATACACAAGGAACTGTTTTTAACTCGTTAAGCAAAAAGCTTCTTTGGATAAGAATTTCAGCAACCATTGCTGCTTTATCATCATGTTTCGAAAGGGCATTGATGGCATATTCCTGTGCAAGTCCACTAATGTTATAGGGTAATTTGATTTTATTCAAGATTTGTATTAATTCGTTCGATGCAAACAGCATTCCTATGCGTAAGTTGGCCAATCCCCAAGCTTTTGAAAGTGTTTGTAAAACAACAAGGTTTGGATAATTTTTGAGTTCCGAAATCCAGCTTATCTCTTTTGAAAAATCGATATATGCTTCATCAATTATAACCATTCCATTAAATTTATCGAGAATTTCAAATACAATTTTTCGGTCTAATAAATTGCCTGTTGGATTATTCGGTGAACATAAGAATAGTAATTTTACGTTGTCAAAGTTATGATTTATAAGTGTTTCAGCAATTGGTTGATAGTTGGAATCTAGGCTAACTTCGTGAATTGTTACTTCATTAACATCCGCACTAACCTTGTACATTCCGTATGATGGTGAAATTAAAATAGCAGCATCAATTCCCGGACGACAAAATGATTTATATAATAAATCAATAGCTTCGTCGCTACCATTTCCCAGAAAAATATGTTCGACAGATATATCTTTAATTTTTGAAATTACTGATTTCAATTTGCGTTGATAAGGGTCGGGATAACGATTGTTTTGTGTGCCACCTACAGAACCAAGTGGGTTTTCGTTGGCATCGAGAAATACATTTGCTTCGCCTGTAAACTCATCACGAGCCGACGAATAAGGTTTAATCCGTTTTATATTCTCGCGTAATATGCTGTTGATATCAAATTGTCGTTTCATGGTTTTCTATAGTAAAAATAATCCTTTATTTGTAATTCCATCGAGCTGACCGTAGACTATTTAAAGCCTGTTGCAAAATGTAAAAATGTTATTTTAATCTTATGGAAACAGCATTTTTATGAGCTTCAAGCATTTCTGCTGTTGCCATAGTTTCAATTGTATGACCTATTAGAGAAAGTCCTTCGTTTGTTATTTCCTGAAATGTAATTTTCCTGATAAAACTATCAAGAGAAACGCCACTGTATGCTTTTGCATATCCATTGGTCGGTAGTGTGTGATTTGTTCCCGAAGCATAATCTCCAGCAGATTCCGGTGAATAATTTCCGAGAAAGACAGATCCTGCATTTATTACTTTTTCTCCTAACTCGTTATATTTTTTTACCGATAGAATTAGATGTTCAGGTGCATAATCGTTTATCAAATCAATTAAATCAGATTGATTGTCAACATAAATCAATTTACTGTATTCAAGTGATTTACTTGCGAGTTCTTTTCTAGGTAATAGAGCCAATTGCTTTTCGATTTCGGCTTTAACCTCTTCAAGTAATGGTTTATGGGTTGAAAGCAAAATAGCTTGACTGTCGGCTCCGTGTTCGCATTGCGAAAGTAGATCGGAAGCTACAAAAGCAGGAATAGCAGTTTCATCTGCAACAACCATCACTTCTGATGGTCCGGCAGGCATGTCAATAGCAATACCTTCTTTGGCAACAAGCATTTTAGCCATGGTTACGAATTGGTTTCCAGGACCGAAAATTTTCGAAACTTTTGAAATCGTTTCTGTTCCATAGGCCATTGCGGCAATGGCTTGCGAACCTCCAATTTTGTATATTTTGTCAACGCCTACCAATTTAGCCGAATACAAAATTGCCGGATGAATTTCTTGATTTTGTTTTTGTGGAGTGCAAAGTATAATTTCTTTACAACCAGCTATTTTTGCGGGAATAGCTAACATTAGAATGGTCGAAAAGAGTGGGGCGGTTCCTCCTGGAATATATAGTCCGACACGTTCGATTCCGACACTTTTTCTCCAACATGTAACACCTGGCATTGTTTCTACTTTTCGAATTGGTTCTACCTGATTCTTATGAAAAGCTGTAATATTTGTTTTTGCAATGTCAATGGCTTTTCTTAAATCATCGCTTATTTTATTTTTAGCAGTAGAAATTTCTTGTTTCGAAATTTCGAATTGTTCTAATATTGCATTATCAAATTTGCGGGAATAAGTTAGAACTGCCTTGTCGCCATGTTTTTTTACATCTTGTAAAATGGTTTTTACGGTCTGTTCCAACAACTCGTTTTCTAGTGTTGGCCTAGCGAGTAATGATTTCCAACTAGATTTTGGTGGCGAATATATCAGTTCCATATTATGATTATTGATTTGATAGCAGTGTCGTCGAGTTGATTAAAGAACCAGCTGTTCTATTGGACTAACCAAAATACCTTCAGCTCCTGCAGCTTTTACTTTTTCTATTATTTCCCAAAAATTGTCTTCATTAACTACTGTATGAATTGAGCTCCAGCCTTCCATTTTTAATGGAACTATTGTCGGACTTTTCATTCCGGGGAGTAAATTTATAATTGTTTCAAGAGCTTTATTTGGAGCATTAAGCATGATATATTTGTTGTTTTTAGCTTTTTGAACGGCTTCGATTCTTAATAATAATCGTTCAAGAATAAGTTTTTTCTCAGGTGAAATATCTCTGTTTACGATCAGAGCAGCTTCACTTTCGTATATTTTCTCGACTTCCTTCAATCCATTGCTTAACAGTGTTCCTCCTGTACTAACAATGTCACAAATAGCATCAGCCAAACCAATTGTTGGTGCTATTTCTACAGAACCTGAAATTTCGTGGATATCAGCATTTACACCTTGTTCTAAGAGATAGTTGCGAAGTATTCGAGGGTATGATGTTGCGATCCGTTTTCCTTCCAACGATTTTGAAGAAGTATAATTGAAGGTGTTTGGAACTGCTAATGATAGACGGCATTTCGAAAATCCAAGGTACTTAACAATATCGACAGGTTTAGCTTGTTCATCAATTTCATTCATGCCAAGGATACCAAAATCGGCTACACCATCAGCAACATAACCAGGAATATCATCATCGCGAAGGAAAAGAATTTCTATGGGAAAATTGAACGAACTTGTCTTTAAACTGCCTGTTACAAATTTAATTCCACAACCTTTAAGTAATTCGATGGTCTTTTCGCTAAGACGTCCACTTTTTTGGATACCTAATCTTACAACTGTTTTTTCCATTGTTAATTTATTAATTATACGTTTTGCTTCAATAAAAAAAGGCCTGCCGAAACAGCAAGCCCACAATATATTTTTTACATAACCTGCCTATTTCAAACCTATTTATGGTGTGAATGACAATGATGATATGTATTGATACTTTGCATTTCTTTTTTTTGCAATATTATAAAAAAAAACAATTCATACAAAAGTTTTTATAAGCTAATTTGAATTTTAGGGCAATGTATTATCTTTGCTCAAACTATTAAAAATAACCTTTTATGAAGAAAACTTTTTCACTATTTGCTTTGTCGTTGCTTATTGTCTTGGGTTGTACAAAAGATAATAAACTTAATGTATTCACTATTACTGAAGATATCAAGCTTGGAAATCAGCTCGATCAGGAAATCAGAACAAATAAAACAGAATATCCTTTATTGGATTCGGCCACTAATTCGGCTGTCTATAAATATGTCTACAATATGAGAGATGATATACTTTCATCTAATTTAATTTTTCATAAAAATGATTTCAACTGGCGAGTTACTATTATTAATAAAAATATTTTGAATGCCTTTGCTGCTCCTGGAGGAAAGATTTATGTCTATACAGGATTAATGAAGTATGTTAAATCAGGTGCTGAATTAGCAGGAATATTGGCTCATGAAGTTACTCATGCAGACAGACGTCATTCCACAGAACAAATGACTAAAACGTATAGTGTTCAGGTGTTATTAAATATTGCATTAGGAAATAATTCATCAGCACTTAAAGATATGGCGAAACAGATGGCAACAGGAGCTGTCGGTTTGGCATGGAGTAGAGATAATGAATATGATGCTGATAGTATGTCTGTCGAATTTTTATATTCAATTAGAAATCGGAAAAATTATCAGATTAACGCGTTAACCAATTTCTTTAAACGTATGGATTCTTCAAGTACTGATAAAAATACAACACCGGTGGAATGGTTACAGACACATCCTCTCGACTCAAAACGTATTGCCAGGGTCGCAGGACATTATAAAACCTTAGGAAGTCCGGTAGGCGAATATTTTACTTCAGATTATCAAGCTATTGTTGCAAAATTGCCCAAATAGAAATTTTGCAACAATAGCACAAAAAAAGAGTTCCATATCAATTACTCTTGGAACTCTTTTGGGTTTTTAATCATTGCGATTACTTATTTATTAATCAATGCCAATGTTTCACGTGCAATAACTAATTCTTCGTTAGTTGGAACAATAATCGTTTTTACTTTAGATCCTGATTTTGAGATATCCATCAGTTCTCCATGGATTTTACTATTCTTTTCGGTATCAATACTTACTCCCATAAAATCTAGTCCTGAACATATTGCTTCACGAACCGGAGAACTATTTTCTCCAATGCCTCCCGAGAATACAATAATGTCGACACCATTCATGGCAGCCGCATAGGAACCAATAAATTTCTTGACACGGTAAGCGTACATGTCTAAGGCAAGTTCTGTTTTTTTATTACCTTTTTTTGATTCTTCAATAGCGTCACGCATATCCGAAAAGCCCGAAATACCTATCATGCCACTTCTTTTATTAAGCATATCGTCGGAGCGTTTTAGTAATTCGGCAACCGTTTCGTTGGGAAACGATTCTTTTCTCATGATAAAGAGTAAAGCTCCTAAATCGAGATTTCCACTGCGTGTTCCCATCATTAAACCTTCGAGAGGTGTAAAACCCATTGACGTATCAATCGATTTGCCATTTTCTATAGCAGCAACAGATGCTCCGTTACCAAGATGACATGTTATTATTTTACATCTTTTGTAATCGAATCCTAGGGTTTCAGCCGCAACATGCGATATAAATTTGTGACTTGAGCCATGAAAACCATATTTCCTGATTTTATATTTATCGTAATACTCAAATGGTATAGGATAGAGGAATGCACGTGCTGGCATTGTTTGGTGAAATGCTGTATCGAATGTTCCGCATTGAATTGCTTTGGGTAATAATTTTGTTGTTGCATGAATACCTTTGAGGTTTGCCGGATTGTGGAGTGGAGCCAATTCCGAACATGCTTCCACTGATTTAAGTACATCCTTGGTGATTATTACACTATCGGAAAACGATTCAGCACCATGAACAATTCGATGTCCAACGGCAGCAATCTCGTTTTTATCTTTTATGATACCGTCTATGGGATTTATTAATTTTGATAGTATCAATTCAATTCCTTGTTCATGGTCGCTAATAGTGACCGATTCTGATACTTTTTCATGGATTAACGAGCTATATTTAAATTCACCTATTGATAAGCCGATTCGGTCAATAGCTCCAGAAGCAAGTACTTGCTCTTTATCCATTTCCAGTAGTTGATATTTAATTGAAGAACTACCGCAGTTTAAAACTAATATTTTCATTTATAAATTGTGTAATATGAATTAACGTCTATAAAAAAAGAAGGTCAACTTTCGTAGTTGACCCTTGTAATTTTATTTTCCTTTCGCTTGTAATGCCTGACACGCTGTTATTGCAATGACGTTGGTGATGTCTGTTGAGGAACACCCACGGGATAAGTCATTTATAGGTGCAGCTAAGCCCTGAAGTACAGGACCAAATGCATCTGCATGAGCAAAACGCTGTGCTAGTTTATATCCGATATTGCCGGCTTCTAGTGATGGGAATATTAATATATTAGCTTTGCCACAAAGCGGGCTGTCAGGGCATTTTATTGCAGCGACATCCGGAATTATTGCAGCATCAAGTTGAATATCACCATCAATTAAAATATCAGGCCGTAGTTCTTTAACTCTTCGAACAGCGTTGGCAACTTTATCGACGATACTATGTTGAGCACTTCCATGTGTTGAAAAGCTTAACATTGCAATACGGGGTTCGAAATCTAATAATCCTCTTGCTGTTTCGGCTGTTGTAATGGCTATTTCTGCAAGCATTCTTTCATCAGGATCGGGGTTTACAGCACAATCGGCAAATAGCATAAGCCCTTTTTCTCCAAATTCAGTATCTTTAAAGATCATTGCAAAAACACCTGAAACATTGCCAACTCCAGGCGATGTCTTTACTAGTTGAAAGCCTGGACGAAGTACATCATCGGTTCTGTTCATGGCTCCGGCAACTTCGCCATCTGCATCTCCGGCTTTAATCATTGTTACTCCAAGATACAATGGATTTTTTATCATTGTTCTTGCTTTTTCGATTGTAACTCCTTTGTGTTTACGAAGCTCAAAAATCAAAGTAGCATATTCTTCAATTTTAGGATGATTTTCGGGGTCAATAATTGTCGCCTTTTCTTTAAGGTTAACCAATCCCATCTGTTCGATCGATGCGTGTATTTGCTCCGGATTACCTATTAGAATAATATCGGCTAAATTATGTCCGATTGCTTCTTCTGCGGCTTGTAATGTGCGAGGTTCATTTCCTTCGGGCAGTACGATTCGCATGTGTTTTTCGTATGCCTTTAACCACATTTTTTGAATGAAATTCATTAATTTTCAGTATTATATATTTAAACTATTATATACAAACAAATGTATCATAAATATATAACTAATTCAAAGAAATTTTGTCTCAAATAACAGGCTTTTTTTATAGAATTTAAAGTACTTTAATTTTTATCTTTGTGTCGTAATATAGACTGTGTTAATCTTTTTATCCTTAATTCTTTGTGAAATATTCTTCTTTATCTGAGATTCTACAAATAGATAGTTCTCGTGCTGTAGTTGATGTTGCAACTGGTTTTGTTGGTTCTGATGAGATGCTTTTTGATGAAGTTCTTGATTTGGCTGTGAATGCCAAATATCCGATTAATATGAGAGCTGCTCGTGTTGTAGAACAATCGGTCCGTCGGTATGCTGTTTTTGCTTCACAAAGAATGAATTATATAGTTACTGTTTCGATATCGCATTCTAACGATGGTGTAAAACGATCGTTCTTGAAAATTATCGATCGTTTTTTACCGGATAACATACCTGAGGATCTTTTAGGTTTGGTGATTCATAATTGTTTTCAAAAATTGAATGGAATTGAACCTGTCGCCGTCAAAACATATAGTATTGATTGTCTTTTGAAAATTTTGAAAAGAGAACCTGATTTGAAACACGAATTGATAGAATCGCTGGAAAATCAAATTGGTTTAAATACTCTTTCGTTAGATAGAAAAATAAAAAAGACATTGAAGCTAATTGATGGAAAGTGATGAAATAAATAGGAATCTGGTTGTCATAAAATAATTAATCATGATGAAGTATGTTTTTCAATATATAGATGAGTTTGTTCGGATTTCGAATGAAATGTCGCCCTATTTACTTTTTGGATTACTTATTGCCGGATTTCTGCATGTGTATTTCAAGAAAGAAAGAACAATTAAATATCTGGGAAAGCCCAATTTTAAATCGGCATTGTATGCCGCTATGCTTGGAGTGCCTTTACCATTATGTTCCTGTGGTGTAATACCAACGGGTGTTGGCTTTTACAAAGAAGGTGCATCGAAAGGAGCTACGGTTTCTTTTCTTATTTCCACGCCGCAAACAGGTGTTGATTCAATAACGGTTACTTGGTCGATGATGAGTTTGCCTTTTGCTTTGTTGAGACCAATAATTGCTTTTATTACTGGGGTTGTCGGCGGTGTGTTGACTAATAAATTTGATAAGCAGAAATATGATTTCAATACCGATTCTACTGTTGTGAATAATACTGATTGTCAGATAACAAAGAAAGAGTCAAAAATTGCTATGTTGTTCCGCTATGCATTTGTTGATTTCCTGGAAGATATTGCAAAGTGGTTGGTAATCGGAATTTTGATAGCGACACTTATTTCGGTAGTTGTTCCCGACGATTTTTTTACAAGATATCTTAACAATCCGTTGTTGAGCATGTTTTTAGTCTTGTTGGTTTCCATTCCGCTTTATATTTGTGCAACAGGTTCTGTTCCAGTGGCTGTTGCATTGATGGCAAAAGGATTGTCGCCCGGAGCTGCTTTAGTTTTATTGATGGCCGGACCGGCAACCAATGCTGCAACCATTGCGGTACTAGGGAAGGTTCTTGGACGAAAAACCTTGATGATTTATTTGTTCTCAATAACCGTTGGTGCTGTTGTTTTCGGGTTGATTATTGATTATTTGTTGCCGGCATCTTGGTTTACCATCGCAGGGTGTCATGGTGAACATCATCATTCAACAGGTTTGCCCGAATGGTTTTCTGTCTTTACAACCATTGTGCTTGGAATATTATTAATATATTCGTTACTTAAACCATATTTTAAATCTAAAAATACCGCTATGAATTTTACGTTAAATACATCGGAAGTACTTGTTGTGAAAGTCAATGGAATGACTTGTAATCACTGCAAAATGAATGTTGAAAAAGGTATTGCTACTGTGCAGGGTGTTGAAAAAGTTGAAGTCGATCTTCAAGCAAAAACGGCTTCGATAACAGGCAAAAATATTTCGATAGATGACGTGAAAACTGTTGTGGAATCGAGAGGCTATGAATGGGGCGGAAAAGCATAGACTCATCTTTTATGATAAAACAACTCTTCGTTTTCAGTTTCTTGCTTTTTAGTTTTTTTTCAAAAGCACAGCCAAATACCGATAGTTCCATAACTCAAGCCCGATTTGATAAATATTATCTGACTTCGTTTCTTAAAGATTATCGTAATATTTTTACAAGTCCTTTTAAACCTTCTGTTAAGAAATATACGCTGGCAGCTGCCTATGGTGGAACTATGTATCTATTGATTTCTCATTACGACGAAAAGATTCAAATCTTTGCACAAGACAATCGTTCGAAATGTACAAATCATCTTAGTACCTATGTCTTTGAACCAATGGGGCAGGGAATATTTCCGTTTATGGCAATAGGCTTACTCTATACAGAGGGTATGCTTTGGAAAAATCAAAAAAGTAAAAAAGTGGCAATGAATGCAGTGAAATCGTTTCTGATTGCAAGCAGTTTTGCTCAATTGTCCAAACATATTATTTCGCGTCAGCGTCCCTTGGTCTCGCCTCCCGATGCAAATAAATGGTTTATGAGTAATGATAATGTTTCGTTCTTTTCGGGACATACCACCACGGCTTTTTCAATGGCTACAGTTTTTGCCGAGGAATATAAATCGACGGTTTGGGTGCCTGTATTGGCTTACACAATGGCTGCCGGTGCAGGATTGTCGCGCATTAATCTCAACAAACACTGGGCAAGCGATGTCTTGACCGGAGCATTGGTGGGCTATCTAACCGGAAAACTTGTGGTTTGTCAAAATAATTGGGGAATAAAAGTTGTTCCAAGGCTAATCATACAATAAAATAAACGAAAGTCGTAAAATATGATTTATAGTTCTTCCATAAAAAGAACTATAAAAAACGGACACTGATTTGGAATCGAGGGCTATAAAAATCTTATCTTTACAATCATAATAAAAAAAGAACTATATGAATGCAGAAATAATAACCATCGGCGATGAGTTGCTGATCGGGCAGACGGTAGATACCAATTCGGCATGGATTGGTCGCGAACTAACCAAATTAGGGTTCAAAGTGTATCAGAAAACAGCAGTAAGAGACAATAAACAACATATCATCACCTCGTTTAATGAGGCTTTGGAACGTTCGTCGCTGGTTTTGGTGACCGGTGGTTTAGGTCCAACAAAGGACGATATTACCAAAACAACATTGTGCGAATATTTCAAAACCGAACTGGTGTTTAATCAGCTGACATATAATTTAATTGAACGTTTTGTACTGGAGCGTGGCGGAGACATGAACGAAAGCAATAAAGGACAAGCAATGCAGCCCGAATTGTGTAGCTTTATTCCCAATAATAACGGCACGGCATCAGGAATGTGGTTCGAACGCAATGGGCGTGTACTGGTATCGATGCCCGGTGTGCCTTACGAGATGGAACAGATGATGACAGAAACGGTGTTGCCTAAAATAAAAGCATTTTTCACAACGCCCGAAATTATTGTTCGCAATGTATTGACCACCGGTATTTCGGAATCAAAACTTTCCGAAAAGCTGAACGATTGGGAACTTGCATTGCCCGAAAATACATCGTTGGCATATCTTCCTTCGCCCGGATACGTGAAGCTTCGACTTATGGTTAACGGTACCGACAGCCTAGCATTGAATAAACAGGCCGATTTGCATATCGAAGAACTTAAAAAAATTATACCCGATACTATTTTTGCATTCGAAGACGAAAGTTTTGCTACAATTCTTGGCAAACAAATGATTGCCCGGAAGAAAACACTTGCTGTTGCCGAAAGCTGCACCGGTGGATTTATTGCTCATAGTATTACTCTTAACAGCGGATGTTCGGCGTATTTCAAAGGATCGGTAACCGCTTATTCCAATGAGGTAAAGGAAAATATACTGGGAGTTCCTCATCAAACGCTTGTGGACAACGGAGCTGTGAGCGAACCTGTGGTGCGTGCAATGGCCGAAGGAGTGAAAAAAGCGTTACAGTCTGATTATGCAATTGCCACAACAGGAATTGCAGGCCCCGATGGCGGGACGCCAGAGAAACCGGTGGGAACAGTATGGATTGCCGTGAGCGGACCGAAAGGAACTGTAGCCGAATTGCTACATCTTGGAAATGACCGGGTACGGTTTATTCAACGAGCTACAAATGCAGCCTTCGACTTATTGAGACGTGTGATGGGCTGATATTAACGGGTCTATTAACTGAAATTTCAAAAAAGAAGTCGCAATATCTTTAAAAATGTTGCGACTTTATTTTTAAAATTTGATTTGAAAGAAATAAATAGAAATCCGCAACAAGCTTATAACAGAGAACTATTTTCACAAATAGAGATAGTCTGAAAACAGAAAAATAATTTATGCCAGACATTTGTAATACTACCATGCTACAGCTAACTATTTTTTGAAGAGAAGAAACTAGTCCGCCTCTGTTTTTTGTGTGATGTGAGAGCCTTCCTCTGCTAGTGGGGCTGGCTTTTATTCGCAAATACTATTTGTTTTTTATTGCTATAACATAAGTATCTACGGTAAATGGATCTGTATATGCTAATATGTTTTTAATTTTTTGTGGTAAAATATGTAGAAGAAATCTCAATCTAGGTCTAGAACTAAAAATCCTATATTTTGTTTCTTGTTCTATTATATTTACTTTTGATTCAAGCACAGTAAAATTACTTTCATGTTCTAGTAAATATTTATAGCCATCTGGTAATATTCTCCAACAGTCAAAAGGGTATCGATGTTCTCCAATAGAAAAAGGTGTAATAATGCAAACAAGACCGCCTTCTTTAGTAATTTTTTCAACTTCTTTAATCCATTTCCAAGGAGCTTCAACATGTTCCAAACAGTTTCCTGAAATTACAACATCAAATTGTCTATCCAATCCAAAATCATAAGCAGATTTTGATACAACATCAACATTTGATCCATTTACCATATCAAGTCCGCAATAACTCCAACTATCATTTTTGAATAATGATTTATAGGAACCATTAACATTGTAGCTGCCTACATCTAAAATATTTAAACTTAAATTTTTGTCTAAATATCTTTCTGTAAAATTTCGCATTAATTCAATAGATTCTTTATGCATAAGTATTAAATATTAATTTTTAGAATGTTTAAATAATGAAAATAGAACTTTCATTGTGTTTTATAGTTTTACAAACATATTGCTGGATATCATGGTTTACGATTTCGGAGCAACTTCTGATTGCCCCGGAGAAATAGCCCCAAGCGAGGAAAGAACTTATTTACAAAGAACCGTAATCTATGACCTGCCAGCGTGTATGTGCCTTGAATGGCGAATATAAATAAAATTTCATTACCAATCGAAAGAATGGTAATGAAATAGTCGAGAGAGTAAAAGTCTCTTATGCACAAAGTCGTGTCAGAACGGCGAAACCTTTACGACTAATAGGGAGTAACCATTAGCAAATGGCAAGATCCTTTTAATCTTGGTAAGCAACCGTTTCTCTTTTCGCTGTTTTTATTATTTGAGGCTACAGTCTGATAAAATAAAAGTAGAAAGAGTCGATATTTGAATGTGCTTTTATTGTAGCCTTATGCTTTACTCTCAATGTCAACTTTAATTTCTAAAGTTAATAGTACTGTAATTACCATTTATCATAAATCCAAACTATTGAACTGGGCTTTTTATCAGGTTAAAACCTTTGAAAGTCATCCAATTCCCAGTTATAATCTTCGATGATCCCGCACCGAAAAACAAACATCCACTTCCAAGGGGCGACGATCACACTTTTGCTATTCAAAATTGCTGTTCGAAGGAGAAAATTGGTGTTCAGGGAGGCAACGTTGGTGCTTAAAGAGGCAATTTGCCTCTTTGAACACCAAATTGCCTCCTTAAGGGGCAATTTCCCTGTTTCAGTGTTATGCTTTTGAGTCTTTAATCTTTTTTGTACCTTTGAGTCGGAATAAAGGCTGGATCGTAAGCCGGCATGAGTAATGCTTTTTGTTGGCTTTATTCTCAGTCATCTAAAAACAGGAACGAATGAAACTATTTGTTGTCGGTTCAGGAAAGTTGGCAAACGCAATAATAAATTCACAGATCAGTGTGCAATCGTCCGAAATCGTACATTGGGAGACGCACTATCAGACATTCGCTGAACGTGCGATAATTGTTCACGCCGGTTCAGGACGTCAATTACATGAATGTGTTGAATTCTGCAAAAGAACTAAGTCTGTATTTATTGAACTTTCAACCGGACTTGAAACTGAGACTATGGAATCTGACTTTCCTCTTATTCTATGCCCCAATACTTCAATTTTAGTATTGAAGACTCTGAATATGATAAAAGCACAGGGACTGTCGTTTGAAAAATATACTATTTCAATCACCGAATCGCATCAATCGACAAAAAAGACAGAACCGGGAACGGCTTATACTTTTGCTAAAGCAGTCCAATTTCCACTCGAAAAGATAGTTTCAATAAGAGATCCTGAGATTCAGCAATGTAAAATAGGAATACCTCCGGAGTATTTGGACAAACATGCCTATCATAAACTTGTGATTTCCGATGGAAATGACCAAGTAACAATAGAAACCAAAGTCCTGGGACATGATTCCTATGCCAGAGGTGTTAAAGCCGTGATTGAAGCTGTGGTGAATTTACAATTGGAGAATAAAAAGTATACGGTTTTAGATTTGATTGATAAAAATTTACTTTAAAGCAATACGGCTTATGCAGGATTGATCATGATTCTGCATCAATATAAAATACCTCATTATTTGTAACACATCGGCAAGTTTCACCGCCCGATGCCCGATTTTTTCCTGTAAAAAGGGTGAAATCCTTTCCCGATTTTCTTTTTGTAAGTAAAAGTGGTTACTTTTTTTATAAAATCTTTATGTTTATCCGCATTTTCCTAATAAAACCCTTATTTTTTTAGGTGCAACTTTGTTATAGTTAAAATACTTAAATCTATTTGATATGGAAACATTGAATATTCTCTTGGCTGTTCAGGCATTACAAAACAAAATGCCTGTTGAAATGAACACCACAACATGGTTCGTTATAGGAACCGTTGTAGCACTACTCTTGTTTATTTATTTATTATTTACGCTTATTAAACCTGAAAAATTTTAGAAATCATGACAACGGAAGGTTTCTTAATTCTACTTGAATTTTTTGTTGGGTTAATCCTTTTTTTGGGATTATGCTACTTTATTGGATATTTTATTGAAAAATTTTTAAATAGAAAACTATGACAACGCACGACGTATTTCAAATTATCTTGTTTTTTGCCTTATTAATCGGTCTGACTCCTGTTTTAGGCAAATACATGGCAAAAGTGTTCACCGGAGAAAAACACTTTATGCGACCTGTTCTGGGTTGGCTCGAAAAGTTGACCTATAAATTCATTGGTGTTAATCCTGAAGAAGAGAGTAACTGGAAGTCTTATGCTTTCGGTTTGCTCTTATTTAATTTGATTGGATTAGTGTTTGTGTTTCTGATTCAAATGCTGCAAGCTTATTTGCCTATGAATCAGGCTCATTTGCCAAATGTTTCATGGCATTTAGCATTCAATACTGCAGCTAGTTTTATAACCAATACCAACTGGCAAAGTTATGCTGGCGAGACAACCTTAAGCTATTTTGTACAAATGATAGGACTTACCGTCCAAAATTTTGTAAGTGCAGCAACAGGAATAGCTGTTTTGCTGGCTCTTATTAGAGGATTGTCGCGCAAGACAACTGATAATCTTGGTAATTTTTGGACTGACTTAACTCGTTCTACCTTATATGTTTTATTGCCACTTTCTATTTTGTTTTCCATTGTTTTGGTTGGTCAAGGAGTAGTACAAAACTTTAAACCTTATGAAACTGTTCAAACATTACAAGGTGTGAAACAAGTAATCCCCATGGGACCGGCAGCTTCGCAAATAGCCATCAAACAAATAGGAACAAACGGTGGTGGTTTTTTCAATGCCAATAGTGCACATCCATTTGAAAATCCAACTCCTCTCAGTAATTTCATTGAAATGTTGTTTTTACTTTTAATTCCTGCCGCTTTAACGTTTACCTATGGAAAGATGGTAGGTTCGGTTCGTCATGGCTGGATAATCTTTGCTGCGATGTTAATTCTATTGCTCACGGGGCTTGGAATTTCACTCTATGCCGAGTATGCAAGCAATCCAATTTTCGGACATTTACCTCTAATGGAAGGTAAAGAAATGCGATTGGGAATAACCAATAGTGTGCTTTGGTCTACATCAACATCAGCCGCATCAAATGGGTCGGTCAATGCCATGCACGATAGTTTGTCGCCACTTGCAGGAATGGTGGCAATGATAAATATTATGCTGGGCGAAATCATTTTTGGTGGAGTTGGAGCCGGGTTGTATGGTATTGTAATTTTTGTGATATTGACTGTTTTTATTGCCGGCTTAATGGTTGGACGATCTCCCGAATATCTTGGTAAAAAAGTTGAAGCTTTTGAGGTAAAAATGGCAATTGTGGCGGTACTTGCACCAAATATTGTTATACTAATATTCACAGCCTGGGCATCGGTTAGTTCTGTTGGACTTTCGAGTCTGAATAATGGCGGACCTCATGGATTTTCCGAAATACTTTATGCTTATAGTTCGGCAGCCGGAAACAACGGAAGTGCATTTGCAGGACTTAATGCAAACACGCTATTTTATAATCTGACATTGGGCATTGGAATGCTTATCGGGCGATTTGGTGTAATAATCCCGGTTCTTGCAATTGCTGGAAATATGGCGAAGAAGAAAATAACACCACCTTCGGCAGGAACCTTTCATACCGATAATTGGTTGTTTGTGGGATTATTGATTGCCGTAATTCTTATCGTTGGAGGGTTAACGCATTTTCCGTCACTGGCATTAGGTCCGATTATGGAACATTTATTAATGATGAAATAACTTGAACATCCATATATATATTTTTTCAACGAAGATTTTTAAATTAAAAATATAAAGTCATGAGTACAAAACAAAATACAGGCTTGTTCAACAAAAAGATTCTGTTACAAGCTGCAAAGGATAGTGTTTTAAAACTGAATCCGACAATGCTGATTAAAAATCCAGTCATCTTTATGGTGTCGATAGGTTCTGTTTTAACAACATTAGTGGTGTTTGTCGGACTATTTAACGGTAGTTTTTCTTCTTTCGATTTTCAAATAGCTGTTTGGCTTTGGTTTACAGTCTTGTTTGCCAATTTTGCCGAAGCAATAGCCGAAGGACGAGGAAAAGCTCAAGCCGAGAGTTTACGAAAAAATCGGATACAAGCTCAGGCTCGGAAATTTGATGGCAAAAAAGAAATTCTGGTTTATGCCACCGAACTAAAAAAAGGCGATGTTGTTGTTTGTGAATCAGGCGATGTCATTCCATCCGACGGCGAGGTTATTGAAGGAATTGCCAGTGTCGACGAATCGGCAATAACGGGCGAATCGGCACCTGTTATTCGTGAAAGTGGTGGCGATCGTTCGGCTGTTACCGGTGGAACTAAAGTTATTAGTGATAGAGTTTTGATTCGGATAACCTGCGAACCCGGAAATACGTTTATCGACCGGATGATTTCATTGGTGGAAGGTGCGAAACGTCAAAAAACACCAAATGAAATTGCGTTGACCATCTTACTTTCAGGACTGTCGATAGTGTTTCTATTGACAGTTGTAACCCTTCCTGCTTTTTTCGGATATAGTCTTACAGCGTCGGGATTGCCTTTAACACAAAATTTAACGATACCGGTTCTTATTGCATTATTGGTTTGTTTAATACCAACAACCATAGGTGGACTTTTAAGTGCAATTGGTATCAGTGGCATGGACAGATTAATTCAACATAATGTTATCGCTACGAGTGGTCGTGCTGTAGAAGCTGCAGGCGATGTTGATGTTCTCTTACTTGATAAGACGGGAACAATAACCTTGGGGAATCGAATGGCAACCAACTTTATAGAGGCAGAAGGTGTAACGATTGAAGAACTTGCCCATGCAGCACAGCTTTCTTCATTATCGGACGAAACCCCCGAAGGACGTTCAATTGTTATATTGGCAAAAGAAAAATTTAATATTCGTGGTCGCGAAATGCAAGAAATGAATGCAACCTTTATTCCTTTCATGGCACAAACAAGAATGAGTGGTGTTGATTTTACAACAGAAGATGGAGTTGCTCATCAGGTTCGTAAAGGTTCGGCAGAAGCAATTCGTGGATTTGTTCAAAACAATAATGGCTTTTATCCTCAAAAGGTGCAGGATACGGTTACCGATTTAGCTCGAGTAGGTGCTACTCCCTTGGTCGTTGCCGAAGATAATCGTGTGCTTGGAGTTATTCATCTTAAAGATATTGTAAAAGGAGGTATAAAACAACGTTTTGCCGAATTACGCCAAATGGGAATCAAAACAATAATGATTACCGGTGACAATGCATTAACTGCTGCTGCCATTGCTGCCGAAGCCGGTGTTGACGATTTTATGGCCGAAGCAAAACCCGAAGATAAATTACAACGCATTCGCGACGAACAGTCAAATGGTCATTTAGTTGGTATGATTGGTGACGGTACAAACGATGCTCCGGCACTTGCTCAAGCCGATATAGGTATAGCAATGAATACTGGTACACAAGCAGCTCGTGAAGCCGGTAACATGGTCGATCTGGATAGCAATCCGACGAAATTAATTGAAGTGGTTGAAATAGGTAAACAGCTACTGATGACTCGTGGTGCATTGACAACCTTTAGTATTGCAAATGATGTTGCAAAATATTTCGCCATCATTCCTGCTATTGCTGTTGGACTTTATGCCGGGCCAAACGGTGTTGGACCACTTTCGTCGTTAAATATTATGCGTCTTGGCTCACCACAAAGTGCTATAATGAGTGCCATAATTTTTAATGCCATTATCATTATACTTCTTGTTCCACTGGCATTAAAAGGTGTTCAATATAAACCTGTTTCTGCGAATAGAGCGTTGACCAAAAATCTTTTTATATATGGTCTGGGAGGTATTATAGCTCCGTTTATCGGAATAAAATTAATTGACTTACTTATTAATATGTTTTAAAAAGTATAATTATGAAAACACTTATCATATCTCTTAAAATATTCTTGTTTTTCACTGTATTAACAGGAATTGTATATCCACTGATGATTACAGGAATTGCTCAAGTCGCATTCCATTCAAAAGCTAACGGCAGTATTATTATGAAAGATAATAAAGCAATTGGAAGTGAACTTATTGGTCAACAATTCGACTCGTCCATCTACTTTATGTCGCGACCTTCGGCTGTTTCTTACAATCCTTTACCTTCAGGAGGATCAAACTACGGTCTCACAAATCCAAAATTGAAAGAACAAGTTACTGAACGCAAACAAAAATTTATAGCACTAAATCAATTGGCACCAACTACGGTAATTCCTTCGGAGATGCTTTTTGCTTCGGCAAGTGGTCTTGATCCTCATATTTCATTAAAAGCTGCGTTGTTGCAAGTCGATAGAATTGTAAAGGCACGAGGTTTTGATGCCACAAAGAAGGCTGAACTGGTTAAAAAAATAACAGAACTTACTGAGAATCCACAGTTTTTATGTCTCGGCGATCAACGAATTAATGTTTTATTACTAAATTTGAAATTAGATGAGATATAAATGAAATCACATTCACAGAGTTCTTCTTTGTGTTTTAAATGATTCATATTTTATTTTATGTAGTAAAACAAAATATATACATGGACAACGATAATCGACCCAATCCTGATGAACTTTTAGCCTCTTTGATGGACGAAGAAGAAAAAAGCAAACGGGGTAAATTGAAAATATTTTTCGGTATGTGTGCCGGCGTGGGTAAAACCTATTCAATGCTTCAAACGGCACATGCCGAAAAGTTGAAAGGTAGCGATATTGTTATTGGTTATATAGAACACCACAATCGGAAGGAAACCCTGCAACAGGTCGATGGCTTTGAAATCATCCCACGAAAAAGCTACGAATATAAATCGACATTTGTCGAAGATATGGATTTGGATGCCATTATAGCTCGAAAACCGTATGTTGTTTTAGTCGATGAATTGGCTCACACAAATGCTTTTGGCTGCAGACATTCAAAGCGTTTTCAAGATGTTCAGGAACTTTTGGATAATGGAATAAATGTTTATACAACAGTAAATGTCCAGCATCTTGAAAGCCGTTCGGAAACCGTAGCCCAGATTACCGGGATTATTGTTCGCGAAACCATTCCCGACGATATTTTCGAAAATGCTGATGAAGTGGTGCTGGTTGACTTAACTCCTGAGGTTTTACTCCAGCGACTCACCGATGGTAAGGTTTATACACCCGAAAAAACGAAAGATGCCATCGATAACTTTTTCCGCAAAGGGAATATTACAGCTTTGCGTGAAATGTCTCTGAGGATTGTTGCCGACCGTGTTGATAAACAATTGCACGACTATATGCAACACAAAAGAATTCGAGGTCCATGGAAATCGGGTTTGCATCTTTTGGTGGCAATCGATTATCGTCAACAGTCGACCCGTTTATTACGTTGGGCAAAGAATCTTTCCTATTCGATGGGAACCAATATTCAAGCTGTTTATGTTGAAACAGCACGTAAATTATCACCCAAAGAACATGAACAACTCGAAAAAAACATCAATCTTGCAAAGCAACTGGGCATTAAATTCAGGATTATATCAAATTATAATGTTGTTAGAGCAATTGTCGATTTCGCAAATAAAGAAAATGTAACGCATATAATTGTTGGCAAACCTCGATTGCGAAATATGTTTACAATGCTGAGATTAAACAATTTTGTAAATCGGTTGATACAGTATAGTGGTAATATTGACGTGTATATTCTTGGTGGTGATAAACGTGCTAAAGATAAATTTGTCGATAGAATTTCAATGCCAGTATTTACATCAAATCTCCGTCAATATTTTATTATTTCAGGGCTTGTTATTACATCATCAATCGCATGTCTTTTAATAAAAGATTTTGTCGGATATCAGGTTGTTTCTTTTATCCTGCTCTTTTTAGTCTCAATATTTGCAATCTTTTACGGAACAGGACCTATTTTACTTGCAGCAACGCTCAGTGCCCTGTTATGGGATTATTTATTTATTTCGCCACAATTCACGCTTCATGTCGAGAAGCCCGAAGATATGCTGATGCTGGTTATGTTTTTTATCATAGCATTGCTCAATGGTATTTTGACATCACGAGTCCGTCGGCAGGAAATGAGGATTCGGGTTCGTGAAGAACGAACCGATGCGCTATACCAACTTACGAAAGAATTGGCTGCCGATACTAATTTTGATGAGGTTACGCAAACAGCTTTAAAATACATCCAAAAATATTTCAATCTCGATTGTGCCATTCTGTTGAAAGACGAATTAGGCAGTCTTGACGAAACCGTTCATCACGAAACGAAAGTAATTCTGAAAGGTACCGATATGGCTATTGCTATATGGGTTCATAAACATGTTGCAATAGCAGGTAAACATACCGACACCTTGCCATCTTCCGATTTCACGTTTTATCCGTTGAAAGGGAATATTGATAATATGGGAGTAATAGCAGTTGAACATACCAGCCTGTTCACTCAAGGAGAAGAACAATTTTGGGATGCACTCATTTCTCAGATTTCGAACAAATACGAACGCGAATTTTTAAGGAATGAAACGCGAAAAACATATTTGATTAGTGAATCGGAAAAACTATATAAAACATTGTTTAATTCCATTTCGCATGAATTACGTATCCCTATTGCCACGGTTATGGGGGCTTCCGATACATTACTCTCCGAAAATTATCCCGAAGATACAAAAGTAAAACTCTACACCGAAATCAATCGGGCGTCGATTAGGCTCAATAGACTTATCGAAAACTTATTGAATATGTCGCGACTCGAAACCGGGCGTATCAAAGCACATCTCGATTGGTGTGATGTGCATGATCTGGCTAATAAAGTCGCCGAAACATTGCAACAGGAATTAAAACCATTTGTGTTCGAAATAATTATTCCTGAAGATATGCCAATGGTTAAAATTGATTTCGGTTTGATAGAGCAAGCTCTTCATAATCTTATTTTGAATGCAACGCAAAATGTCCCGACAGGCACTACAATTCAATTGAAATTATTTTGCGACAATGCACTTCTCTTTATTCAAGTTCTCGACAAAGGCAAAGGATTTACGAAAATCGAATTATTATCGTTATTTAATAAATTCTACCGCGGACACGATGCAATAGCCGGAGGAACAGGATTGGGGCTTTCGATTGTAAAAGGTTTTGTCGAGGCACATAAAGGAACCGTAATTGCCGAAAACAGACCGGATGGTGGTGCTGTATTTACAATGAAAATTCCTGTTGAAGTAATAACAAGTATAGAAGAAAAATGATTTGGACATAACACAACAAATCACCACCGTTTCAAATGTAATAAAATATGGAAGATACAATTCTTATAATTGACGATGAAGTTCAAATTCGGAGTCTGTTGGAAATAACTCTCGAAGCAAACGGTTTCCGTACAGCTGAAGCTATAACTGGTAAAGAAGGCTGTTCGCTGGCTGCATCCGTTCAACCTGTTTTAATAATTCTCGATTTAGGATTGCCCGATGGCGATGGTGTCGATTTCTTGAAAAAACTTCGGCAATGGTATCAAAAACCTATTATTATTCTTTCCGCACGAAAGTCGGAGGACGACATTGTAAAAGCTCTCGAAAGCGGAGCCAACGATTATCTTACAAAACCATTTCGCACGGGCGAACTCTTGGCACGTATCAGAGTTGCTATAAGAATGAATCAAGGTTTGTCCGATAATCCCTGTTTAACCTTTGGAAATGTAACAATTGATATCGCAAATCATGTTGTTCGTAAAAACGACGAGATCGTAAAGCTGACTTCCACAGAATATTCCCTTTTAGCTCTTTTAGCAAGAAATGAAGGGCGGGTTCTCACACATCAATCAATATTAAAAGAAATCTGGGGGTTGGGAGCTTTTGAGCAGACACAATACCTTCGCGTTTTCATTGCTCAACTTCGTAAAAAGATTGAAGACGATCCATCGAAACCAAAACTATTGAATACCGAATCGGGAATTGGATACCGGTTTGGAAATTAATACCACATATTCAATGTCTGATTATGAGTTTCATCCCTGTTTTATGTGTTTCTTTTCAAAAAATAACTGCATAAACCTATCAACCCCCTTTTCTTCATTGTTTCAACTTCGCGAGACGACAGAAAACTAGTTTTCTACCCTGTTTCAAATCTGCGAGAACAGAAAAACCTAGTTTTCTACCTTGTTTCACTCCTGGTTCTCGAAAAAAAACCACTTTTTTACCTTGTTTCACGTTATTTCTCCAAAGAAAACTACTTTTCTACCCTGTTTCAATGTTGGTTCTCGAAAGAAAACTACTTTTCTATCTTGTTTTAATGTTGGTTCTCGAAAAAAAACTAGTTTGCTACCCTGTTTTACTTTTGGTTCTCCAAAGAAAACCACTTTGCTACCCTGTTTCAATGTTGCGGCTTGAAAGAAAAGACATTTCGTGGTTGTTTATTATTATTTTCATTTGCAAAATGTTCGTATTCTCAGAGTTTTGTTACATTCGCACATCAATTTACATCATCACATTCCATTATGGTAGCATCTATAAACCGAATATTATTTTTATCAACGCTCCTTTTCTTTTGTTGCTTTCTCAACGAAACAAAGGCTGAATCGATCTTCCAGGTAAATCAGCAGATGATTAATTTCACCAACGCAGGTGGAGTTTCATTCCTCAAGGTTACCATGAACGGCAGGCAATGGACTGCTAGTTCTAATAAGGATTGGTGCACTATTTCTAAAAAATCATCAACCCGACCGATCGATCAGATTGTGATTCTGGTTAGTGCAAATGCCGACAAGCAATCGCGTATGGCACAGGTAATCTTGGTGATGGACAGTACCGACACCATTCGTGTTCTGGTGTTGCAGACAATCAAAAAGAGTATATATCCGAATTACTGTAAATCAATTCCTCCCGATTCATCAAACATGCACAGTGATGCAAAGCAACTGACTTCGAAAATAGTTGCAGGCTGGAATCTTGGCAATACGCTCGATGTTCCGCACAGTGAAACCGATTGGGGAAACCCGAAAACCACTCAACGACTTATTGATTCGGTGAAAGCTTCGGGAATTAATGCCGTTCGTATTCCTTGTGCATGGGATAGTTATATCAACGAAGATAACACCTGCAAAATAAGTAATTGGTGGTTTAAGCGGGTAAAAGAAGTGGTTGATTATTGTTATAAAAATAATATGTATATCATCCTTAACATACATTGGGATGGTGGTTGGCTTGAGAATAACCCCACCTACGACAAGCAGGATTCGGTTAATGATAAACAAAAGGCTTTGTGGGAGCAGATTGCCATGTTTTTCCGCGATTACGACGAGCATTTGCTCTTTGCGGGAACCAACGAAGTGCATTCAAAAGATAAGCCCACGGCCGAAAACTTTGAAGTACAGATGTCATACAATCAAACCTTTGTCGATGCCGTGCGTTCTACCGGCGGACGAAATTCGTACCGCAATCTTATCGTTCAAGCTTTCAACACCAATATCGATCAGGCGGTGAGTTATCTTAAGGTTTCGCAAGATGAAATTGCAAATCGGATGATGGTTGAGGTGCATTACTATGATCCATGGGATTTTTGTGGATTGGAAAACGATGCTTCATGGGCTACCGCCAAAAGTCTCTGGGGAAAAGACTTTGCTCAATATGGACAGATTTCACCGTGGGGACAGGAAGACTATGTTGTTACGCAGTTTGAGAAGATGAAGACCAATTTTGTTGATAAAGGTTATCCGGTTATTTTAGGCGAGTATGGAGCTTCGCGTCGTTCGGGTTTATCGGGCAAAAAGCTGGAACATCATCTTGCATCGCGGGCTTATTTTTTACAGTATATCGCCCAACAAGCCAAAAATCATGGAATCGTACCGTTTATTTGGGATAACGGCTCAACTCAGAATATGGGAAATGCTCTTTTTAATCGTTACGATGGTTCCGTCTTCGATGCTCAGGCTTTGAAAGCATTTATCACCGGGGCTGTAGCCGGAAAGTATCCGTATTAGTTTTTTGTTACATTCTACAGCTTGCCCATAGTCTGATTCTGGCAGTAACCGTCTCTTATTTCCCCATTGCCTGACACGTTGCCAAAGGTTTATTAAAACCAATATTCTTGGTAGAGAATGCAGCACTCAATTGCAACAACGTTTGGCTTGTCACTTGTTCAACATTACCAATGGTACTCCAGAAATGTACACTTAAAGAAAGGCTTTCTGGCATTACATTGGTATAGAGAATCACCGGATTCCGTTTTACAATCACATTCGGAATATTTTTAACCGTCGTATTGATTATTTCGTTCACCACATTGGCATCAAGCTCCTTTCCCGAGAGTGTGAATAAAATAGTCACCCGTTTCTGGTCGTTTGTGTAAGTCCAGTTGACAATATTTTGCGAAAGAATTGTTCCATTGGGGATAATAACTTCGGCACCATCGCTGGTGTTTATGGTACTGGCACGTAAACCTATTTCTTTTACGCGTCCAGCCTGTCCGCTGATTTCTATTTCGTCGCCGATTTGGATTGAATGATCGAAAATAAGAATAATACCCGATACAAAGTTGTTCACCACATTCTGCAAGCCCATACCGATACCAACACCTAAGGCACCGAGGACAATGGTCAGTTTGTCGATTGGTAATCCTGATGCCATAATTGCTAGAAGATAACCGCCCACCAATACAAGAAGTCTGATGATGAGTAACCGTGAGTGTTGTCCTTTCGAGACGGTTGTTGAATCTTCTGTTTCGTTACCGGTTTCGCCAAACAGGAAGCTGATAAGTTGTTGCAAAATATGAGCAGACCATATTATAATGATAAACAATAAAACACTGATAAGTTTGAATGAAATGTTTCCAATTGTCCGGTTTGCAAATAATGCATCGACCACCGCGTTGCTGATATCGTGGTAAATATTCAAGTTTGAAGTGAGCATGATAACCCATAAAATAAGGGAAATAATGAGCAAAGGCATTTTAAACTTTTTGATAACGAACGATCCGTCAAAAGGACGATCAACACCTTTTTTCAAACGGCTGTACAACAGTTGTAACAAAATAATCTCGGAAACTGCATCAATAAAAATGGGGAATACCAGAGCCTGAGTGATTGCAAAAATTCCTGAAATTCCCAATATGCCAGCCAACGAGAATCGTCCGAACATATTACAAATAACAGCTAAAGATGTAACAACGATATTGACGATTATTGAAGGTTTAATCCATTTATAATACGCCGTTTCTTTGTCGAAGATCTTATAGAAGCGAAATGATACGCCAATGATGACAAGATGTATTGCGAGCATCAGAAAACGGGCTGGCAATGTAGGTTTGATTAGTAAATACGTTAAGATATCGGCAATAAATAGCAGCACAAATGTAAACCAATAGAACAGAAACGAATGGTTTTTTTGTTTGAAAAATATGACCGAAGCTGCTGCAAGTAACAGTATATATTCAATGACAATATACGAAGTGGGAGCATAAGCGTCGAAAAATGGCATCAGGCTCAACAACAAAATCGACAGCGATGCAACAGGATGAGTATTCAGATAGTGAAAATGCAGGAAGTTGTAGTTTTCTGAAGTGTCTTTAATATGTTTTATCAATTTACGTTTAAAGAACAACCAGATGAAGAGCAAAATTCCAATGAGAAGAATCACTATCTTTTTGTCAGACGTCTGGCTTATGTAATAGCCCATAGCTTTGTTCTCGCTCCGTAATACATTTAATGTTTCGGTTGTATCGGCGGCTAGCGAATCATTCTTGTCCAACTGCCAGAGACAGCCTATTTCGGGTCCGAAGATCTGAGGCTTTGCTTTGTCCAATGTCCGGTCCAGCATATTGAGAATATTCGATAAGTTCATCGAATTATCGGCAGCAATTACTTTCAAAGCATTCAGACTGTCAATGCCGGCTTTTACAATGCTGTCGGTTCTATTCCATTTCCGCTCCAGACGGTCAAGCTTTTTGTTGAGCAACTTTGATTCAATCTTGTCGGAGTACAATGCTCGAAAAATAGAATCTGCAAAGATTGTTTTGAGTCGAATTTTAGCGTTATACGTTCTTTTATACAATGATGTAATGTGTGCACGGATACGTGCATTGTCATTATCCATATTTGTTGCAAAGCTTTGATACAAATACAGATTCTTGATATTTACAGCCGAATGTTTATCTTTTATATTCTTCCGGATGATGGCAACATCATTCATTATATTTGTTAAAACCCGTCCGAAATGTTCTATTTCAAATCCTAATCGTGCACTATCACGAATGGTATTCAGGGTTTCATTTATCCGTTCGATACTCATCATATAATCGCTTTCGGTTAGTGTATCTTTGGAATGAATAAACCGGCTATGTTTCTTTGATGCCATGGTATCGGGTAGTGTTATTCCGGTATCTACGGTAACTGAAGATGATTGCTTTGAATCTTTTGAACCTGACTTGTTTTGAGCGAAAAGGGTTACACTCAAAAAAAGAAAACTATAGAAAAGTATCTTTCGTTTCATTCTAACTATTTTTTATGGACTAATGAGAATCCTCAGAATGAGTCTGTCATGAGGATTCTCTATTTTATTTTGAACAAAAATACTAAAAATGAATGATCTGATGGCATATATGAGATCAGATCATTCATTTTTGATAAACTCACATTCCAATTTGATTATTCCAATGCTTGTTTCAAATCATCAACCAAATCTTCGGCATCTTCAATGCCTGTTGAAATGCGAATAAGGTTGTCGCTGATTCCTAGTTTTTTCTTTAATTCCAACGGAAACGACGAGTGTGTCATCTGTGTCGAATAATTAACCAACGATTCTACACCTCCCAGGCTGTCGGCAAGGTGGAAGATTTGAAGTTTGTCGAAAAAGGCTTTTGCTTCAGTATATCCACCTTTTATTTTGAACGAAACCAATCCGCCAAAGCCAGTCATTTGTTGTCGGGCAATGTGATGCTTCGGATGTTCTTCGAATCCGGGGAAAAAGAGTTCTTCAACCTTTGGATGATTTTTCAGAAAACGAGCCACTGCCCAGGCATTCTCTTCGTGTTGACGCATACGGATAGCCAGTGTCCTCACACCACGTAATGTAAGCCAGGCATCGAATGGTCCGGGAATGGCTCCAATGGACTTTTGATACATGCCGATGAAGTTATATAATTTCTCATCATTCACCACCACCATTCCACCAATTACATCACTATGTCCGTTGATATATTTTGTTGTACTGTGAACCACAATATCGGCACCATGTTTTAATGGTTGCTGAAAATAGGGGGTTGCAAAGGTATTATCAACAACAAGCAATAGATTATTCTTGTGTGCAATCTCCGAAATTGTCTTTATATCAAATATTTTTAAAAGCGGATTGGTTGGTGTTTCAAGCCAGATCATCTTGGTTGATGGTTTTATTGCTGCTTTTATTTCATCAAAATCGGCAGCATCAATAAACGTGAATTCCACATTCATAGGTTCCAGAACCTGGGTGAATAAACGATATGTTCCTCCATACATATCTTCGGGAGCAATAACATGGTCGCCGGGACGGAGCATCGAAACAATGGCATGTTCGGCTGCAATACCTGATGAAAATGATAAGCCGAATAAACCGTCTTCGAGCGATGCCACACATTTTTCCAATGCCGTACGGGTGGGATTGCTGATTCGTGAATATTCATAGGGTTGAGGTATTCCTATATCTTCACGAACAAAGGTTGATGTTTGATAAATAGGTGTTATTGCCGAATGGGTTGCCGGATCTGGCTCTTGTCCGGTTACGATGGCTTTGGTTGCAAATTTCATTGTAATTATGACTTAAATAAAAAACTCTTCCCACAAATGTAGTAAACATTCTTGGGAAGAGTTCAATTATTTTACATCAGCTTCGTAACTATAGAGCAGGGTAGTGAGGTAACGTTCGCCAGTGTCGGGAAGCAATACAACAATTTTCTTTCCTTTATTTTCCGGACGTTTTGCTATTTGCAAAGCTGCAAATGTTGCCGCTCCCGATGAAATACCGACAATCAGACCTTCTGTTTTTGCAAGAGCTTGACCAGTTAAAAATGCATCTTCGTTTTTAACGGTAAAAATCTCATCATAAATCTTTGTATTTAAGGTTTCAGGAAAAAATCCTGCTCCGATTCCTTGAATTTTATGTGGAGCCGGTTTCCCACCCGATAATACCGGAGAATCATAAGGTTCTACAGCAATGATTTTAACGCTTGGTTTTCTTTTTTTCAACACTTCGCCAACGCCGGTGATTGTTCCTCCGGTTCCTATTCCTGAAACAAAAATATCAACCTCGCCATCGGTATCTTTCCAGATTTCCTCGGCAGTTGTTGTCCGATGAATTTCAGGGTTTGCAGGATTTTTGAATTGTTGTAAAAGAATGGCATTGGGCGTTTCTTGTACAAGTTTTTCAGCCGTTCTGATAGCTTCGCCCATTCCTCCGGGACCGGGAGTTAATACGATTTCAGCACCAAGAGCTTTAAGTAAATTACGGCGTTCAACGCTCATCGTTTCGGGCATTGTCAGTATCAGTCTGTATCCTTTTGCGGCTGCTACAAAAGCCAAAGCAATCCCTGTATTACCTGAAGTCGGCTCTATGATAACACTATTTTTGTTGATGAGTCCTTGTTTTTCGGCATCGGCAATCATTGCAAATCCAATGCGGTCTTTAACGCTTCCTGCCGGATTGAAATATTCGAGTTTCGCAATTATGGTTGCTTCGGCTCCGTTTTTTTTATTGAAGTTCGATAATTCTAACAATGGTGTATTACCAATTAGATCTGTAAGGCTTTTTGCAATTTTCGACATGATTTCTATTTTTTTACTTGTTTATACTTTGTTTTTGTTCAATACAAAGATGCGATGAAAAAGATCCTCTTTGCATCGCCCGTGTTAGGTAATTGTATATACCTATTTCTAGTTAGTTGTCTGTCGTATCTGATCTTCTGTACCTGTTGTGGAATTTGGAATACAAAATAAGGTGTCGAGAGATTGAAATCACATCTCAGCATTACACGAATCACACTCCCGACTCCGAAAATCACACTCCAAACCATGAAAATCATACTCTCGACCACAAATTTCATGATCCCTACCGTGAAATTCATGCTCCCTACCACGAAAATCATGCTCTCGACTATGGAAATCACACTCCAAACCATGAAAATCACGCTTTCGACCACAAATTTCATGATCCTTACCGTGAAATTCATGCTCCCTATCACGAAAATCACGATCTCGACCACAAAAATCATACTACAGATCATGAATTTAGAGTCTATACAATAAACTGTGTGAAACTATATTTTATATAAATTTGACACAATATGAATACTCCAGTATTTGATTTTAACACTTTTGAAGCAGAAGCG
>Ga0302292_1000108_pt1 | contig 58281 bp, 47 predicted proteins | sample III_Fen_N2_1_FD_194553 | JGI IMG/M metagenome (GOLD analysis project Ga0302292, IMG submission 194553) | Peat permafrost microbial communities from Stordalen Mire near Abisko, Sweden - III_Fen_N2_1 | ecosystem: Environmental > Terrestrial > Soil > Wetlands > Permafrost | place: Sweden: Abisko...
AAGTAGCATAATTTACGATATCCTGGCCATATGGTAAGTTCGCAGTACTTCCCCAAGAACAATTTATTACCTTTGCACCATGATCGGCGGCATAAACAATTGACTCATAATCGTGTTCAAAACCTGATGTTGTTGTTTGTAAATTACTTCTAACAGGCAGTATTTTACAATTAAATCCTACTCCAACAACTCCTTTTGCATTATCTGTTTTTGCACAAGCTATACCAGCAACAGTAGTTCCATGTGGAGCACTAGCATCGTAAGGATTATTGTCATTTCCAGCCATATCCCAACCTCTATAGTTGTCAATATAACCATCGTTATCGTCATCTATTCCATTAATAGGGTCAGCCCAATTATATTTTATTTGTCCAATAAGGTCTTCATGAAAAATATTAACACCTGTATCAGAAATTGCAATTACAACATTAGTATCACCTTTACATATGTCCCAAGCTTGTTTCAATTCAATTTTATCGACATACCATTGATTACCAATTAAAGGATCATTAGGTGTGTAAAAAAGCTGATTTACAGGAATAGGTTGTACATATTCAACAACATCAAAGGTTGATAAATAGGCTACAATTTTATCGACTGGGTAATTCTCAAAATATTTTATTTCGTAAATCGTTGTAATATCTACTTCATTAGGTTTTTCAGGCATTTTGGCTTTGGGAAATTTTTGTTTAACCATTATCGGTTTCAATGAATTGATAAAAGCTTCAACTTTTTGTGTTGAAATTCCAAGCGATTGTGTCGATGACTTTAATTTGCCGTTTTTCGGCTTAAATTTTATGATAAAAGAATGGGGAATAAACTCCGTTTGCTGAGCTTGCAACAAAGCGTTAGAGCACAGCGAAAACAAAATAAAAAGAATAATTAATAATCGGTTTTGTCGACCGATGTTTTGTATATTAAAACCTAATGTTTTCATAGTATTAGCTTTTGTTGAGGGATTTATACTAGTTTCTCTTTTATCTTTTTTGAAAATTCTGAAGCAAAAATAAAGTTTTCAAGTTCTTGATTTTCTGATTGCCAAATATCTTCTTTATGTCCTTCCCACCATTTTTCGCCTTTATTGATAAAGAATATTTTATCACCAATTTCAAAAACTGAATTCATATCGTGAGTATTTATGAGCGTAGTAATATTATATTCTTGTGTAATTTCACAAATGAGATTGTCAATAACCAAAGCTGTCATTGGGTCAAGCCCAGAGTTTGGTTCATCGCAAAAAAGATATTTTGGATTTAATGCTATGGCTCTTGCTATGGCAACCCGTTTTTGCATTCCACCACTTATTTCGGCGGGAAAAAGTTTTTCTTTTCCAATAATCTCAACACGCTTTAAACAAAAATCTACTCTCTCTCTTATTTCATCTTCGCTAAAGTCAGAAAACATTTTTAAAGGAAATTCTACATTTTCAGCTAAAGTCATAGAATCGAATAATGCGCTGCCTTGAAAAACCATTCCTATTTCTTTGCGAATTTCTTTGCGATCGTCTTTTTTCATCGTAACGAAATCGCGATTGTCGAACAATATACTTCCACTATCAACTTCAAGCAAGCCAACCAATGTTTTTAGCAATACTGTTTTACCCGAACCACTACGACCAATTACTAAATTGATTTTACCTTGTTCAAGCTCCAAGCTTACATTTTTTAAAACAGCTTGATCTCTAAACGATTTCGAAACATTTACGACTTCAATCATTACAACATTAATTTAGTTAATATTAGATTGAATATTAGGATAATAAGACTACTATGTACAACAGCTTTCGTACTAGCATCGCCCACCGATTTGGAACCCAATTCGGTATAATAACCATAATAACTCGATACCGAAGATATTATAAATGCAAAAACAACCGTTTTGGTTAAAGAATAGACAATGTAAAATGGTTTAAATTGAAATTGAAGTCCATAAATAAATTGCGAATGATTTACTGCTCCAGTAACAACAACACCAGCCCATCCACCAAAAATTCCTACAAACATATAACACATTGTTAAAAAGGGAAAAATAAACACAGCTGCAATTATTTTTGGAAAAATAACATAACCAGCAGAATTAACTCCCATTGTTTCAAGAGCATCTATTTGTTGAGTAACCTTCATACTTCCAATTTCCGATGCAATGTTAGATCCCACTTTACCAGCAAGAATCAAACACATAATTGTTGACGAAAACTCTAATAGAACCGAATCGCGTGTCCCAAGTCCAATAAGCATTTCGGGTAATAAAGGATTATCCATATTACTAGACGTTTGAATAGCAATAACAGCCCCAAAGAAAAAAGCCACAAAGCAGACAATAAAAACAGAACCAAGTCCCATTTTTTCAACTTCTTCGCCTATTATTTTCCAATACACTTTACCTTTTTCGGGACGTGCAAAAACAGCTTTCATTAGGCTTGCATAGTTTCCTAAATGCTGAAAAAAACTCATTTATTCAAATTTTTAGTATATTTATATCAAAGGTACACAAATATACTAAGAGTTTGCTTATATTTAAGTTTCGAATTTTAAAAACCCTACTGACATGGCATTTACATTTTTTTTTAGAGATATTACAACAATTGAAGAAGCTGTACAAAATATTATTCCTACAATTATTGGTCGCAGTAAAGTATACATTTGGGATGCTGGTTGCGCAATGGGACCAGAACCTTATACCTTAGCAATTGTTCTAGCCGAAAATCTTGGGAATTTTGCTTTTAAAAACATAAAGATATTTGCTACCGATCATGACGAAAGTGGTCATTTTGGAGAAATAATAGCCGAAGGAATTTATAGCTACGATGAGCTTAAACGTATGCCGGAGGATTTATTTAAAAAGTATTTTACACCAACAAGTAAAGAAGGCTATTTTCAAATAAGTCAAACAATCAGAAGTAGTGTCATATTTCAAAAACATGACATATTAACCTTTCAACCAGTAAGAACTGACTTTAACATGATAATGTGTAAAAACGTTCTACTTCATTTTCAACAACCCGACAGAGTTAAAGCTATGCAAATGTTTCATTCGGCATTACAACCCGATGGTGTTTTTGTAACCGAAAACACACAAAAAATGCCCGATGATATCGAGCATTTATTTGAAAAAATTGGAAAAGGTAGTCAAACGTTCCGAAAACGTTAAACTACTGTTTATTCTATTATTGTAATCCAACCAAATTTATCGGGGATAAGGCCCGATTGAATTCCAACGATTGTTTCATATAATTTTTGGCTAATTGGTCCTGGTTTTCCATCTTTGCTGAAAGTGTATATTTTATCATTTTCAGGATCGATAATTTTACCAATTGGGCTAATAACTGCAGCCGTTCCACATTGACCAACTTCATCAAACGATTCAAGTTCATCAAAAGCAACTTGGCGTTTTTCAATTTCCATTCCAAAATCTTCGGCCAAAGTTTGAATACTCATATTGGTTATCGAAGGTAAAATTGAATGTGACGATGGCGTGATGTATGAATTTCCTCTGATTGCAAAAAAGTTTGCTGGACCACATTCATCAATATATTTTTTTTCTTTTGGATCCAAATATAGAGCAGAACTGTATCCTTGATCATGAGCTTTAACAGTTACACGAACACTCGCAGCATAATTTCCACCAACTTTAATATGACCTGTTCCAAGAGGAGCAGCACGATCGCTACCACGTTCTACAACAACATTACTTGGATTGAAACCCGTTTTAAAGTAAGGACCAACAGGTGTAACAAAAATAAGGAATAGATATTCGTTTGCAGGGTTTAAACCAACCTTCGCTTCAGTTCCAATAATTAATGGACGGATATATAAACTTGCACCGGTTCCATAAGGAGGAATAAAATCGATATTTTTCTTAATAACGGTATATAATGCTTCTTCAAAAATTTCTTTTGGAATAGCAGGCATTAAAATATATTCTGCCGATGCTCCTAAACGTTTTACATTTTCTTCCCATCGAAATACTCGAACCTTGTTATCGTGCCCTCTATATGCCTTCAGCCCTTCAAAACACTCTTGTCCGTAATGTAAACAAGTTGCAGCCATGTGCATGTTTATAAACTCACTTTCATGGTATTCTACCTTACCCCATTTGCCATCTTTATACGTACAACGCACATTTCCATTCGTTTTTTGATATGCAAACGGTAAGTTATGCCAATTAAGTTGTGTACTCATGTTGCTTATTATTAATAATTTAAACTTATTTTATTCGTGCTAACTCCACATTTGTTGCACGATGCTAATTTACAATTTTTCTGACTTTTGTATATCAGTTTCAAATTTATAATCTTGTTCTATTATTTTCATTAACTGTTTGTTCTTATTTTGGTTGCGTCTTTTCTTTGCTGAGTCGGTAAAAAACCGATGTTCTTGTAGAAAATGCAACTGAATTTTATTCCATTCATATTCGCTTCCCGACACATATTTTTGTTCCAACAACTCCCTATATAGATTTTGAGATACATTCAAATAATCGGGACGCCCCAAATAATCGAGATCGGCATCACACATTATTTCTTCAAGCTTATTTTTAGGTGTTTGAGGCATTTTTGTTGCCATTATTAGTTCTGCAATTATTGCTCTTTGTTCTTTAGTGTATCCAAATTGAGGTAATATTTCTTCGGCTACTTTAACTCCGTTAGATTCATGATTTTTACTATCAATTAAAAAACCACTATCGTGAAATAACGCAGCAGTTTTCAATAAAAGTAATTCTTCGCTCGAAACGTTTTCTTCCATCGCCAATATTTCGGTATGTACAACTACGTCGATGGTGTGTTTAACATTATGATAATATAAGTTTTTGGGTAATTCTTCTTGAAGTTTATCAAACATAAATTCTTCTAAATCTTCGAATTGCAGTAAGTTTAATTTGTTTCTTAGCGTTTTGTTCGGAATCATTCCACTATCATCGGCACTAAACTCTTCTTTCAATCCCTTTACAAAATACATATCAACCTCCCCCTTATATTTAATTGGCATTTTACCGCGATGTTCACAATTAAAAAACTCATTTATCAACAAATATGTATCTTCCGAGATATTAACCATATCGCCTTCACCAGCAGTTTCCATTCGGTTTGCAATATTTACAGTATCACCCCAGATATCATAAGTAAATTTCTTTTTCCCTATAACTCCCGCAACTACAGGTCCCGTATGTACACCAATACGCAATCCCCAGTATGTGCTTCCTTCACTTTCTGCTTTACGTTTTTGTTCAAGAATAAATTTCTGCATTTCCAATGCTGCTAACACAACATCGATAGGGTTGGTGCGGTTTTTTTGTGGTATTCCGCCAGCACACATATAAGCATCACCGATAGTTTTTATTTTTTCTATCTTGTACTTCTCAATGATTTTGTCAAATTGAATGAATAATTTATCAAGCTCGTCAACAAGCACGTCTGGACTCATCACCTCTGCAATCTTCGTAAAACCCTGAATATCCGAAAACAATACTGTAGCCATTTTAAAGCGAACGCTTGATGCTTTATCTTTATCTTTTAATTCTTTTACTGTTTTCTCGGGCAGAATGTTTGCTAAAATACTTTCTGTTTTTTCTTTTTCGTTTAAATATTCTTCCGTCTTTTCATCAATCAACTGATTGAGGCGTATTTCTTTCATTGAAAACTGATACGAACGCCAACTTAATAACATGCTAATGAATGAAATAAGCAGTAGTACATACAATGTTATTGCATAATAAGTTCTATAAAAAGGTTTTTCAATTATAAATTTAAATATCGCTTCTTGTGAAATATTTTCAAACAAATCTTTCGACCTCACTTTAAATGTATATTCACCAGGATTCAAGTTTGTATATTCTTTCCATGACTCTTCTGAAAAATTTGACCAATTTTCATCATAACCTTCAAGTTTCGTTTGATATATAATTTCATTATTCTTTTGATAAACTGGTGTTGTAAACTCAAATTTTATATTTCGATTCCTATAAGATAACAATGTGAAATTCTTGCGGTAAAAAGCATTAAATTCAGTATTCTGACATAAAATTGAATCGGAGTTAATAATTACCTTTCGTATCAATGAACGAACCATCGAATTGGTCTCTTTTAACTTTTTAAAATCAAGACAAACAAGACCATTAAATCCACCAAACCAAACCATTAAATTTGAATCGGGGAAAATGGTTTCACAAATAAAATCTCGAATTCGATTAAATGGTTGTGTTATACAAGCATATTGTTTAACATTTGGCAAATTCCAAGCGACTAAAACGGGTTTTTGACTTGTATTTTCTTTTTCAAAGCTCATCCAAATATTCTTGTCTTTATCTTCCACAAAAGGATTTACTCTAATCGATTTACTTTCGGGAGGAAACGCAATAAGGCTGTCTTTAATAAAGATTTTTTTTACGAAGTCAAATCGATATAATCCTTCTATCGTTGAAAAAACAACTCCTTTAAGGGAATTATAGGTGTCGATCCAAAATGATCCATTTGGTAACCCTTTCCCCTTTTTAAATTGAGAAACCTGAGCATCGGCAAAATCACTATTTTTGAATTGTATATTGAAAACACCTTCGTTTAATGTTCCGATCCACAACATTCCTTCATTCGACTCAGCAATAGATGTTACTTTCGATTTAAAGCCTTTAAGACCACCTAATATATTCCATTTGCCATTTTCAAATTGAATGCGGTAAATGGCATTGCTTGTTGCTACATATATAACATTATTTCGGAAAATCGATTTTTCAATGGCTCCTGTTGATTCAGATAAAATTACCGTTGGTTTACTTTCAACAGAATATAATCCAGAATTAGTACTTACAAGTAGTTGATTATTCGCAATTATTAACTTTTTACATTCTCCTGCAATTCCAGGAATTTTCTCAAATTGCTTTCCAATATTTTGGTTTTGAAACGTAATTTCTTTCCATTTTTTTTGAATAAAAATACCTTCCGAAGTTCCCACATATAAAGAGCCTTTATAACGAATTATTGAATTCACATACCCTTGAATTCCACTATTATAATCGAAGTACGAATATGCTGACGGTGTTTCAATTCTTGCAATACCATTACCAAAGGCAGCCCACAATGAATTAAACTCATCAACAAATAAAGCATTGATTTTATTATCGAATAAACCACTTTGCTTGTCAATAAGAGATACAATTATTCCATTACGATCAATTACAACAATACCTTTGTTTTTAGTTCCAATTGCGATGTTTTTATTTGAAAGAGTTGCGTTACACACATAATTCCCATTTTGTAAGATTGGTAGTAAATTTGATTTTAATGCAGTAACCTTACCATTTACTACTGAAAAAATATCATTGTGAGTTATTGCCAAATAGCCAGAATTTATTGGTATGATACCTAAAACTTCCTTTTGAATAAAGAAGTTAGATTCTGATAATATCTCAACCTTTTTAAAATTAAATCGCACTAAACCCAAGTCTGGTGAATTAATCATAATATGTTTGCCAACCTTAAAAACATGAACAAAGCTAGGGTCATTAAATAATCGCTGCAAACTTTGATTGAAAACAAACAGATTATTATGAGTTGTAAATATGATATTGTCGCCCTCAACAAACATTGACGTTATTTGACCAAAACTAACGCTATCCATTAGGGCAACCAGTTTCAATTGGCCATGACTATCATGCGAAAGAGAATATATTTGATTAAAGGCTCCAACAAAAATATTATCGTGCGAGTCTTTTGCTAAAATTGGATTTCCATTTACCGAAAATAAATGCCATGAACTTCCATCATATTCAAGCAATCCATTAAAATTCCCAAAATACATTATCTGGCGTCCATCTTGAATTATAGAGAAGTTATCGCCTTTAAATCCACTTTCGGAAGGTGCAATATTTCGTATAAAAGGAAGTCCTTGATCGACTATTTGAGCAACAGATGTAAATGAAAAAATGAAAATCAGGAATATTGAGAGGAAAATATTTTTAGATTTAAAAATCATTTTATATATTTGAAAATCGTATTAATAAATATCACGTTACTACAATCAAAGATAGGATATTTTGTTTAAATTTAAGTAATTAATATATTTTTATGGAAGCTAGCAACAAAACAATTTTGGTTCCTTGGGATTTCTCGAACGTTGCAGAATATGCGTTACAGCATGCAATTAGTGCAGCTAAAGTTATTAATTGTGGTGTAACTCTATGTCACATTACAAAAAAAGAGAAAGAGAATGACGATGCAATCGACAAAATGAAAACTGTTGTTGCCGACACAAAACACAAATTTGCAATTGAACCTCAATACATTGTAAAAGAAGGAAGTATATTTACTTCAATTGCTGAAATAGCAGACGAAGTTGATGCTGTTTTCGTTATAATGGGAACTCATGGAATGAAAGGAATGCAAAAAATTACAGGTAGCTGGGCTCTTAAAGTAGTGGCTAGTTGTAAAGTTCCTTTTATCATTGTTCAAAAACCACCACACGACGAAGAACTTCCTGTAATTGCTTATCCAGTTGATTATAAAAAAGAAGATAAACAAAAGTCTATTTGGGCTGTTTATTTGAATAAATATTTTAAATCGAAAATCTATTTATTTACTCAAAAATCGAACGATGCAACTTTGAAAAAACATATACAAAGCAATGTTAAGTTCACAAAACAAATTCTTGATAGCTCAAATATCGAATATGAAACAACTGAAGCTCCAGGATTAAAAGATTTTGATGAAGAAATTATTGACTTCTCAAATAAAATTAATGCAAGTACAATATTGATTACAACTACCAAAAATATTGAATTGAAAGATTATATGTTTGGTGCAACAGAACAAAATGTCATTGCAAATAAAGATGGTATATCTGTTATGTGTGTAAATCCGAAAGAAGGAAAAATACAAGGATTCAATTAATCCAATTTAACAATATTTTAAAAGCCACTTTCAATTATTGTCAGTGGCTTTTTTCGTATCCGAAAATGTATTGCAATTAACTGAATATTGTAAGATTTCATTATTTCTATTCACTGTTATTTGTAATTTAGTGCCAGGAATGGAACGTAACATCTGTCTTATCTTGGGAATATTCTTCGTTGAAGCTGGAATACCATTAATAGATACTATAATATCCCCAACTTGAATACCCGATTGTTCTGCAGGTGAATATTGTAAAACCGCCTCTACTACACATTGTGATAAATCAGGATTTAATCGAGCTCGAAGTCCAGTAGTGTTTATTCGATAAGGATCATTAAACTTTGAATTCGGTTTAATATATAATTTTTCATCACGCAGATTTATAATAATATTAAAGCGTTTAAGAATATCAATCCCGATTGTTCCTGCAATACTATCGTTTGAGAAAAAACCTCGTTTTGCTGAAGTTAGATTTAAATAGATGTCACCAAATCGATAGTTTTGTAAAGAAATACCATCAAAATTTCCAAAATAAGTTGGAGACGTTAATGCACTTGAACTACGATTTATGCCTGAATAATAACTTTTACTTTTGGTAAGTAAATCATTTTTTCTCCAAAAAGGTTCAGCTAAAGAAAGAGCTGTCATATCACCAGTGTCAAATAAAAAGCGATTATTTAATGAATCACTCTTTGACATGAAAATAGATGCATCAACATAAAATAAATCATTATGCATTTTTACATCAAGTTCCTTATAACCTGTTGTATCAATAGCATTCCCAACTTGAATTTGTAGTTTATCAAAATTCAATAATGTAGGATATCTATTGAAAATATCCATTCCAATTATCCCATTAATTGGGATACCTGTAATTCTATTATAATTCTCGAATGACTTTTGTATAATTACTGGTCGATTAACTAAAACTAAATTCCCCGTTTTTATTGTTTTAATTGTAGCCATTGGCATCTCTAAATAATCATTATTTAAAAGTAAACCTTGACTGTCATCAGAAATTAAACCTATACGATCAGCAGTTATTGAGTCAATTAAAGAAGTGGTTGTTCCAGAATCAAAAACAAAATTTAGTGTGTCTGATCCATTTATTTTTAGTTTAACGACTGCAATATCATCATACAAAGTAAACGGTATAGTATAAATTGAATCGTTAGCCTTGCATCCTGCCTGACTAAGCGAAGTAAAAATTAAAGCTATATATGTAAGTACAGTTTTTGCTTTATTCATTGATGTATATATACGTCTCTTCGCTCTCACAAATCCGCTACAAAATTAGGCATTTATAACTATTAACCGCTTTATTTTCAAAAAAAATGTAAAATGTACAGAAACTAAAAACACAATAACAATTTGCACCATGTTATCGATATTATATACACATTACGTGACTCAATTTGAAAGGTTTAGAATAATTATTGTTATTTAATTAAATATCGATATGTAAGGTAAATAGTTTGCTTGAGACGTTTTCGAAGGATAAAATCTTTAGGGGAAAAAGCAATTAAAGTATCGTTTCGAAAAAATTCTTTATTAATTTTTATATGCTTATCCGAAACGGTAACCCAATATTTTTTTACATTGGTAATTAAGCACGCTTTACTTTGATTTTTAAAATCACAACCTGTATTTAAAATAAATCGTTCATCATCGGGTTTTACTCGCAATAACGATTGATAATCGAAAAATGAAAATACTTTTGAATCTGTTAATCCTAAATAATCAAGTATTGTAGGCATTATTTCAGTGTTTGATGTAAAATTATATATTATTGGTTTTACGTGAGGTAAATGAAATACCAATGGCACGTTTATTCGGCAATTATATAGGTTATTTGCCGAATGGCCGATTAAACCTTTATCCCAAAATTCTTCACCATGATCGCCAGTAATTACTAAAATTAAATTATCGGAAAGAATTTCTTTTTCAAATATTTTTATGATTTTTCGAACATTATAATCGGCATATCCAACGCTATTTTTATATCTATTTATTACCAATTGCTTTTTTTGTTCCAATGCATTCGATTCCATATAAAAATCAGTATTCTGATCCAATACTGGTTTATGCTTTTCAAATGATGGTGGATAGTAGTAATTATGATGGGTAGATACTAAAAAAGAATAATAAAAATGCGGTTTTTTGTCATCACGACTATTATATTCTTGTCGTATCTTCTCTATCATTACGCTGTCATCGTTATATGGATGCTCACTAAGAAACTCAGTATACTGATCGAAATTTTTAAAAATAAAACCAGCTTTTAACCAATTCTTCAAACTAGATGCCGAATATCCATATGTAGTATAACCGGCTTTTTTTAATACGTCAAATGCAATTGATCCTAAAGAGTCTTCTTGGAAACGATTATATCCGGCTGAATTTAAACCATATAACAACGAGAAGATGTTTTGTTCGGTTGTGTTTGAGCTTGAAAAACTTTGCTTTGAAACAATTGTAGAAAATGGTGCTAGGCTATGTAAATATGGCATGTACGTATCATTGTCATAATCTAACCTTAGTGATTCAATATGAATAATCAATATATTCTTCTTTCGAAGATTTTTTGTTTGAACATGTTTTTTGTAGTCTTTATATTGATTATAAATATCATCACTCGGTTTCAAATATTCTTCATCAAAATCATTTATTTTCTTCATCAAATGGTTTGAAATCAAATGTTCAGGCAATGTTCTTGAAATTTCTAGAAGCTGCCAACGATGATAGAAAAAAGCTGTTAATATTAATAAAATAACTATTGGTAATACTTTTATAAAATTAGGGAGTTTAGGTAAGCGCACTTTACAGAAAAACCAAAAAATGAGATAAGGAAGTGATAATAGAAAAACAATAAAACCAACTATTTTGTAAATTGTTGTTACAGGTAAATTTATTTCTCGCAAAAACGATTTACTACATATAGCCGATAAAACATAATCATCGTAAATATGATTACCTTCAATCGTAAATAGTGTAATATCGAAAAAATTATAGATAGATGTTAATGAAACTATTAAGCAAAACAAGAATATCGAAAATCGATTAAAGTTCTTGTTTATACTTAATATTAAGGGGTATAGAATGAACAATGAAAGCGTAAAAACGAAAAGGTTGATATAAGTGGTATATAGCACATAAACCACTTTATGTCGAAATATTTCAGGTGCTTGAGCAGTTTTAAAAATCAGATTTACCTTGAACGTATATTCAATTGTTATAAAAATAACAAACAATACACCTAAAAGGAATAGTTTATTGAAAAGTGAATTTTCTTTGCTTATTGTTTTAATAAAATTCACGTCTTCAATTGTTTATTATTTCTCAGCACTAAGAAAAACTGATTGAGCCATTAATTTTAGACCGGGAATTTTCTCTAAAATATTACTCGCAACTATTGTTGGCTTTACTAGAAAATCGGGAGTTACAGGTAATAAGAAATCACGATTATCTACATCAATATTTTTAAAACCAGCAGTTCGTAGTTTCTTCCTTAATAATGATTTAGTAAACGCCTTTTCGCCAGGTTCTAGTTTTGCCCAATTGCGGAAAAAGTCAGTTGTTCCAAAAATTAAAAAACAATAAGGATTTACAATATTTGGCTCCATAAATAAAATTTTGCCACCATCTTTCAATAAGGCTTTTAAGCTTAAAAATGCTTCATCAAGATTATAATACAAATGATGAAGTATTCCATTACCAATAATATAATCGAATTTACGTCCATTTAGTTTCTCTGGATGATTAAAATCGAGTATGTCAAACTGTAGATTTGGTAATGTATATGTCCGCGAAGCTTCTTCAATAAAAGGTTGACATAAATCTGTTCCCAATACTTTGCTTTTTGAATTTTGAGCTATATAAAATGATATCTCACCCAGACCACAACCTATCTCTAAAATTTCATTTTCTTTTGTTAAATCCATTCTATCCATCATAAATCTGCTACGTCGTTCAATTCGGAACTCCATAGCTTTCGATGGTTTAAAACCTTGATTATATCCTCTGTCGTCTTGTATACTTGGCATAATATTATTGTTTTTTATCTCTATTAATTTTCTTTAATAGTTCAAATATTTTTACTTCGTCTGAATATTCTTTCCCATTATACATAATTTTATTTCGGATGAATTTTGGGCGATTTTTTACTTCCTCAATTACTTTACCCATATAATCGCCAATAACACTTATAGAGATAAGTTGCATACCACCGAGTCCTAGCATTATCAATAAAACCGTTGGAATTCCGTGGGCATCTGTCGGTGGATTAATTAAGTATTGTACAATATAAAATCCACTAAGTAATATTGTTAATATAAATACAACTACTCCCATTGTTTGAATATATTGTAATGGCTTTTTGCTAAAAGAAAATATTCCTTTTTTAGCCCACCAAATGTTTTTTGAAAAATTATTGGTACTAATTCCAAAAAGTCTTTCGGGACGAACATACGAAACTCCAGTTTGTTTAAAGCCGACCCACGCCCTTAAACCGCGAAGGAAAATATCTTTTTCTGAGAATTGTGTTAAATGATGAACAACTTTCTTGTCTATTAATGAGAAATCACCAGCATCAACGGGTATTTTTACTTCTGAAAGATTCCGGAATATCCTGTAAAACAATTTATAAAGAAGTTGCATATAGAATGGTGCTTCGCGTTTTACCCGTACACCATAAACCACGTCAAAACCTTTTTCCCATTGTTCAATAAACTGTGGAATAACTTCTGGTGGATCTTGACCATCGCCATCCATTAATACAACAGCATCGCCCGATGCAACTTCCATTCCACTAACAAAAGCCGATTGTGATCCAAAATTTCGAGAATGCGAAACGCCAACAACATGATTATCTAGATGACTTAATTGGGCAATTACTTCTTCATCATTATATGGACTTGAATCGTTAACAAAAATTATTTCGTAATCGTAGCCAGATTTTTTAAACATTTCTGTCAATCGCTCATACATTACAGGAATTGCCTGATTATCTTTATAACATGCTAATATTGCAGATATCTTTTTCTCTTTTTGAGGAACTGATATGTATTGCGTTTTTGATGCAAAATCTAATTCCCATTCGGTATTTAATTTTAATCCGTCAACAAAATTTGTCTTGGCTTTCCATCCAATTTTTTCCTCAGCAAGCCTTGTATCACCATACCATTCCGATAAATCCCATTTTCTATTTTGCATGCTACCAAAAGTAGGATCTTCTTTTATGTCAAATAGTTTTTGAGCAACTTTTGAAATGTCTTCTATGGTAGTTTTTATTCCCGATGCTATATTTATTGATAAACCAGGGTCAGTTAAACATGCAGTTAATGCCGCTTTTACAATTGCATTGGTACAATCGTCGATATATACAAAATCGCGAGAAATACTTTTATCTGCAAAATTTGGATATTTCCCTTTTGAGCAGTGGGTTATGAGTGTTGGAATAAGCCTATCGCGTTCTTCCCAAGGTCCATAAATTGAATATAAACGTAAATTTACAGCTGGGAAATTGAGGAATTTACCATAGTATTTTATTAAATACGATGCCGATACTTTCGACACGGCATAATCGCTATTTGGAATTAATTCGTCAGTTTCAAGTGGTTTAGAACAATTAAGTCCATATTCCGACGATGAACCTGCTTGCACATAAGCATTACAACCAACTTCAGAAAGTGATTTTAATAAATTGAGCGTACCAATATAATTTGTTTGATGTATTTTTTCAGCATCAGATTGACGTGAATATGCTCCATAAGCCGATAGATTAAAAACCGTACCAGGGCGATATTCATTAATAATATCCGTTAATTTTTCAGCTTCTGTAATATCAATATTAATTAAATTAGCAGAATCAACTCCCGTTAAACGCCAACTTTTTTGAGGATTACGTGAACATGCATACACATCATTCCGCAATGCTTTTAGACTATAAAACAAATTTGCTCCAATAAACCCTGATGCTCCAATAATAAAAATTGGTCCTTTTAATTTGAGAGCTTCTTGCTTTTCGCTTTCACCCCAAGTATCTTTCCACGGTTGATTTATATCCATTTTTTAATGTTTTAATATTGGTTTGAGGATTAATTCCATCATTTCATCTTTAAATGGAACGAGTTCAAATTGCTCATTACATCCCTTTTCTTTAAGTATATTGTTATAAATTGGAACACTTACAGGAAAACTTAAATATGCCCAAGATATTTTAGGATTGTCGGGGAGCCAAAAAATCCGATATCCCTTTTTATGATAGGTAAATAGAAACTCTATGGTTTTGTCGCAGAATAAGTTTGTGAAAAATGGTGAATGATACCCAAGTTGTTTAAGTCCTAAACGGTAATTAACATATGGTTCATAAGGTGAAAGGAGAATTACATTTGAGCAATTTTGACTTTTTAGATTTCGTGATATTATTTGTATTTGATTCTCAACAGGATTATCGGGAATTACTGGATTTTTAATAACAGTTCTTAAGTTTAAATATGCATTGTTTATTGTTGTATTGTAATTCAAGCACATAAATCCAATAAAAACTGAAACAATTAGAATCCCTATTTTTTTTCTTTCTGTATTTGATATCAATTTATCAACTGATAAAAATATTATAAATAAAAAGATTCCTGAAAGATTTCTTAAATTATTATCATGTGATCGACCAAAAAAGTAAATTAATTGAATACAAACAATACCAAATAGGAATAGTGTAAATCCTCTATTTTGTTTGTCTTTACTTAATATATACATACAAATTGGAAGAACAATTACAAGCAACCAAAATGAGGAGTATTTAGCAATAGGAATAAAATCGATAAAATAACCAGAATATAGTTTTCCTGCAGGCGACATTAATGATTTAAACATTATATAATGAATAATGATACTAATTACAGCAGGGATAAAATATAAAAATGATCTTACTTTTATTTCTTGATTTTGATTGTACTTATTAATAATTATTATTGTTATCGAGAATAAATAAAGCAATAAATACATAAAGCCAAAAACATCATCAAAAAGATAAATTATCGAAATCCCAATTGCTGCAATAATTGATTCAAATCCAAAATTTAGTATTAGCAAAACAATAATTACCCATAAGTCTAGACGCCAAGGACCTGTTTGAGGGCAACAGATGGATCCACAAAAAGAATAAAGAGAAATTGCTCTTACGATTATTAACGATAGTATAAAATAAATTCCAATTGCTTTATTGTTAAATAATTGTCGAGCTAGGCTATTATAAAAAAGGAACCAGAGGGCAAATAGAAATATAAATACAATATACATTTGATTTACGACTAACTTTAATTTCACAAATAGAAGCATAATTAAAGTAGATAGTAAATTATATTGCATATAGAAACTATCAAATTTCTCGCCTTGTAAAATTTTACGAGCTGGACCAATTAAATAACCATAATCAAAAATACTAGGTAAACAATTTACGCCAAATCCAATAATAAAAACAAACAAAACGAGTAAGCTAGAAGTTAAAATGTGAGGCATTTTTAATCGTGGAAGAAACTGAAGTAAATATGTAAATAAAATCGAACCTAGAAAGATGAAAAAACCACTTAAGTCGACCGATTCGTTCGTAAGAATAAACCATAATCCTATTGATGATAATATTGTTGCATAAAATATAATAGAATATGTATTCTGAAAAACAACTTTATTCAGTTTCTCATTAATAGATATTAGATATGATAAGAATAGCAATAAAGGAAATGAAAATAGCATTAAATACATTTCTTTCCCTTTATTTCTAACAATTCCACACTTTAACCATATATTTATATTTGATTCGTTTATATGTAAATTTTCAACATGAAAAATTGAATATGTACTTATAAAGAAAAGATAAAAAGCTATCGAAAGCCCCAATAATAGCCACAGTGTAATACCGTTTATTTGAAAAAAACTAGATTTGTTGTATGTAAAACGGGTTTTGTTCATTTACTATGAAATTTGAATCTGAATTTCATTAGTAATAGATCCAGCATCTAACATATTTATTTGTTGATGATATGCTTGACTTCCATATAATCCATTTTCATAACCATGAGCATGAAGATGCGAAAATGTACAATGAATATTTGCTTTTAATAACAAACATGCAAGATTTTCACCAATACCACCACGACTAACATGTTCTTCGATAACAATTAGTTTGCCTGTTTTTGATATACTTTTTTCCAATTCAGAACTTAATTCTAAAACAGGTATTTCTGCAACAGCAAAAACATCGGCAATAGCTCCTAATTGTTCTAAGGCTTTAAATACATTTACAACAATTGGCCCCATTCCTACAATGGTTATTTTATCGCCTTTTGAAATTTGTCTTATTGGGGTAAATGATGGTAAATCCATTTCTGATGGTTTATCGCCATAACCCAATCGAAGGTACGAAGGGCCATTGTATGAAAACATTCCATCAATTGTTGTTGCAACATCTTCGTTACATAAAGGTACAAAACAACGCATATTTTGAAATGGGCTAAGAATTGCAATATCTTCAATTGCGTGATGTGTGGCTCCCATTATTCCGTAACCATAACCGCCACCATTTCCAATGATTTTTACATTTAAATTGTGTAAACAAACATCTACACGAATTTGTTCAGCTGGACGAAAAACAGTAAAAGGTGCAATGCTATAACAAATAGGCAATAACCCTTCGTAAGCCAAACTAGCAGCCATCGAAATCATATTTTGTTCGCTAACACCAGCATTTACAAAACGTTTACCTATAGCTTTTTTGACATTTTCCAAAGCCATAAAACCAAGATCACCTGTTAAGAAGATTACCTTTTCGTTTTCAGTAGCTATTTTTTCAATATGTTGGGCAAATTCTTTACGCATCTTTTAAACAATTAACTTCGTCCATAGCTATTTTAAATTGTTCATCGCTCATAGGGAGATAATGCCATTCCAGTTTATTTTCCATATATGAAACACCACTTCCTTTCGTTGTATTAGCTATGATACATTTAGGTTTGTTTGAATTTCTTTTTTCAAGTTTTTCAAAAGCCTTATGAAGCGATTCAAAATCATTTCCATTTTCGGCAATTTCTACATCAAAATTAAAGGCTTTCCATTTTTCGTTAAATGGTTCAAGATTAATAACTTCTTCCATTGAGCCAAATCCCTGCAATTTATTGTGATCTACAATTACGTATAAATTACTAAGCTTATTTTGAGCCGCAAAAAGTGCAGCTTCCCAAGTAGAACCTTCGTTACAATCGCCTTCGGAAACTATGCAATACACATTATTTGTTTTGCCAGTAAATTGATTTGCAAAAGCTAAACCTGTTGCTAAAGATAAACCATGACCCAAGCTTCCAGTTCCAAAATGAATTCCATTTACTTTACTTCCACATGGTGGATGTGCTGCCAATTTGGTTCCATTAGTATAGTATGTGTCAAGCAATGATTTATCAAAGTAATCCGATTCAGCTAATACAACATATAAGCCTAAAGCAGCATGACCTTTTGAAAGAATGAATTTATCATCTTTAGTCATTTTACTACAATGTAGATAAATCAAAATATCTAGGCAAGATAATGATGCTCCAATATGCCCAGCATTCGCTCTTTTATATAATGAAAGGATGGTTTTAAGTGAATCCTTTTTATGTTTCAGTAGTGTTTTTATATCCATTTTTAAAAGATCATTTTAAAATCCTTATAGCAAAAATACTATTTCTTATGCTATTTGCAATGTTTTACCCTAATAATGATATATTAGTTCTTAGATGGATTAAAAATTGAATATGTATTTTCAATAAACCCCCAGCCAAGCTTAGGTAAAGTTGCTTCGGTTGCCATTATAATAATTACATCGTATTTTATGATTTCATCTTTTAAATTTATCTGTTTTGAAGTTAATGGCGAATTATAACTTTCAGGATAAATTTGCTCATTATAATACCAAAATTGACTTTTTGAAAAAGTATTTGTTATACCAAAATTGAATAATCCCCAATAGAAGCTATCAGAAATAACTAATACTGATGGTTTTACTTTTAATGAATCGGATTCATATTTTATTTGTGGATACCCCATTTTAAAGGATTTCAATTTAAATTTTAAATTCATTCCATCGGCAATATCATAATCGGTTTCTTTTGGATCATCGATATCAACTTTATCCCAATAAATATGTGGCATTGCTATTTTTCTTTTATGTTCAATATAATGAATCATTGAATCTGCTGCAATACACATTCCATAGTTACTCCAATGAATTCCATATTTTGGATATAATGGAAACTTCGATTTATATTTATTTTCAACAAAATATGAATTAAAATCAATATAATTAAGTGAATATTTTTTTGCTAATTCAACATGTTTTTGAAGATTTGTTATTGATCGTTTTGATTTCATATTATTTGGAAAATATTCTGGATAATATGATCCTTTTCCTGCAGTAAATACGATAATGAGGTCTTTATGTAGTTTTTGTAAAGTGTCTTGAATATATTTAAGTTTTTGTATTCTTTTTAGGATACTATCGGTTCCAATATAATCGGTACCATAATATGCTTTGATATAAGCTTCTTCAAATAAATAATTGTTTTTCCCAATAATTACACCATTTGCTTTTGCTTTATTAAAGAGACTAAATGCTATTTGATTATTGATTCGTATAAATAAATTTCTAAATCCAAAATTTTCATTTATGTATTGTTCTTGTTTTTCCTGATATTCGCCCGAAATCCATTTTTGGATTGAAAAAGAGCATTTTTCAGTAGAATTCAAAGCTCCATGCAACGGCGTTAATTCAACCAAATGCAGCTCATCTTGCAAATATGGCAAAACAAGTATTAAAAGCATTAACACAAATAAAACCTTAGGTATCGTTTGTAAATATTTTACCATTCTAAAATCTAAAATATATAAATGGATTAAAACCAAAAGCTGTAATAGAACTAATCGATAAAATCAATAGTAATGTGCTAATTCCGAAAACGATTAAATGTCTTTTCAAAGAGTAATTGTCGAAATAAAATGCATCTTGAATTGTTTTGCCTGCCTTGAAATATGCAAAAAAGGCAAAGAAAATTGCAAGACTGAAAAAGGTGATCGATTCTGAATCGAAAATTGGATTCTGATTCCATTGTAAGATAAAAAGACGTTTAATATATTGTATTGCATCGCTAAAGTGCTCGATTCTAAAGAAAATCCAGCCAATTACAACAAACAAAAATGTAAATAGTGTACTAAAGAATCGGCCAATTTTATCATATACTTTTTGCAAAAACAACCTTTCGGCAACAAGGAAAAAGCCATGATAAGCTCCCCAAATAATAAAATTCCAAGATGCTCCATGCCATAAGCCAGATGCTAAAAATACAAGCCAAAGATTAAAGTATAAACGAAGCTTTGACTTAACTCTATTTCCACCTAATGGAATATATAGGTAATTTCGCATCCAACTTCCTAATGAAATATGCCAACGTCGCCAGAATTCAGAAATACTAGATGAAATGTATGGATTATTGAAGTTTTCGGGAAAACGAAATCCTACCATTTTTGCCAATCCGATTGCCATATCCGAATAGCCCGAAAAATCAAAATAAATTTGAAACGTGTATGCCACAATTCCAATCCAAGCTGTTGGTGTATCGATTGACGATAACGGTAATGCAAAAATGGAATCAGCTTGCTGGCCTAAATGATTGGCGATAAGTACTTTTTTCGAAAGTCCAATTATAAATCGATAGAATCCGGTTAGTCTGTTATCGATAGTATCGTTTTGTGTTCGATCGTCAATTTGATCAGCTAAATCGTGATATCGAACAATTGGACCTGCAATTAATTTCGGGAATAAAATTATATACAATTGATAATCCCAAAATTTATCTAAAGGTTTATGAATTCGTCTGTAAACATCAACAACATAAGTAATTGTTTCAAAAGTATAAAACGATATACCAATTGGAAGGATTAATTTAGTCCATTGAATCGAGCTTAATCCAACAATTGATAAAGCAGAATTTACATTCTCGATAAAGAAATTAGAGTATTTAAAATAAACCAATAGACCTAAATTAATACTGACGGAAAGTGTCAATAACAATCTACGATGAATTCGCTTTTGTGCTCTATACATTAAAGAGACTAAATGGAAATCGAGAAAAGTAGTACAAAGTATAACAAAAATAAACTTTGGAGCCCCCCAACTATAAAAGAAAATGCTAAAAAAAAGTAATACAAAATTTTTATACTTTTTATCGGCGATATAGTAGGTAATTAAAAATGTAGGGAGAAAAAAGAGTAAAAAAACTATACTACTAAAAACCATGATTCTATATTGTGTTTACAGTGCGAAGATATAAAACATATGTTTAATAACAAGAAGAAGCATATTCTCAATTTATTAAGGTGTACTTCACTGTTCTATTTTACTTTAGAATTTGAATACGATTGTTGACTTAAATTAATAGTTTTGCATTAAAAATAAACTTTATGTTATGAAAACCAATATTTCCTTTTATATCGCATTATCTCTCGTTGTCCTTTCGGCACTTGTTCCGTATATATTTACTGGATTTGGATCGGCCGATGATATTGGATATTCAATAAATGAGCAACTCGGCGGTATCTGGACTTTAGCTGATATTTATGCAAAAGATCATGGCCGTTTTTATTTTTATATTACCATCCCTTACATTCATTTTGCCTATGTCTTTAATAATATTATAATATCAAAAGCTTTCAATACAATTTTACTGATAGCTGATATTATTATGGCAGGTCTTGTAATCAAAGATGCATTTAAGAATAAATGGATTGGGTTTTTACTTGTTCTGTTTATTTCAGTTTTTATGTCTGGTAAAGGATCATACAATCCATTAGCTTGTTATCCAATGAATTTCAGTTTCTCATTCTTTTTATTAACTTGTTCTATCTTTTTTTCTTTACAATATTATAATGGGGAGAGATTGTTATATGTTTGGTTGTCGGCAATTTTTTTATTTTTTTCCTCTCTTTTTTACGAAGCATATTTAATGTATGTGCCTTTGTTGCTTGTAATAGTCAATCTATCTATTGAAAAAGTAAAAACGGCTTCGTTTTTAAAACAATTAGAGAATCGAATTAAAGTAAGTTTACCAATTATTGTAGCATTATTACTTTATTTGACGCTTTATGTTTCTTTTCGACTAATACATCCTTCAAATTATCTTGGGGCAAAATTATCTTCAAAATTATCAATTATTTCTGTTCTTAATACAATGGAAAATTTTTCTTCTGGTGCCTATCCATTATCACTTACGTTTGGAAATCATGGTACAAATATAGGAGGTGGATCATTTTTTGCACATACCGCTTTTTCAACCATTCTATATTCAATTATTGCTGAACATTTCGATTGGATTTTGAAAACAGGTTTAATTGTTGGACTTTATATTTATATTGTATCAAATATTAAACAATTTGATAAAAAGATTTTTGTAGTTGTATTTAGCCTTTCCTTTTTATATATTTTCTTACCTCATTTCCCTTTAGCAATATCAGAACGATATTCTACTTCAAACGGATTACCATATTATGTTACAACATATTTTGCATTTTATGCTGTAATGATTTGTCTCGTTTCATTAGTTCTGCTCATATATTTTTCATGTAAAAATAAAATAGCTCAAAAAAGTATTCTTGTAATATCATCAATACTTCTTGGAATATCAAGCATCTGTAATGATTATTCAAATTTCAGAACAGTTCAATATTTAAGACAGCCTCTCGAAATGGTTTCATTTATGCAAAAAATAGCCAATACCGATGAATTATTATTAATACCTCAAAAATCTGTAATTTATGCTCCTCAAATGTATGACACTCCTGATGTAAATTTTCTATTTTCTCAGGGTTTTGATTGGTCGAATTATTTTTATACGGTAAATAATAGACGTTCACTCGCATTTACACAGTCAACGCTAATGTTAGATACAGCCCGGAATAAATATTATATGCATTATGGAAGGAATTCGAATACAAACGATCAGTATATTGCATTTACTTCAATTACAAAAAAGTCGCATATCGATAGTTTGAACGAGAGTATTATTGCCGATACAGCCACTGTTTACTATTATTCGCAAAACAAAGATTTTACTCTTCTGTTCAATAGACTTCAAAGTTCATTAGATAGTATTGTTGTAATAAATAGGGATACGTTCTATTTTAAACAAAAGAATGTTGTTATTTCATTTAAAAATAAAGATTTAAAAAATTCCTTTATGCACTTTGTAATTAGAACGAAAGATTTAGATATGAAAAGCGTGTATATTTCAGATGCGTATACTACAAGTAAACATATTGTTGAATTACAATAATTACTATATTTTAGAATTTCAGTAATAAATTTAATAAGAGTATTCTAACTCAATAATTATAAAGCAATTCGTAAAATTTGCAGATATAATATTTACTTATTCCCTTATTCTAAATATTTTAATATTCTGATATTCTCCAATTTTATTTTTCATATACTTAATCGCAAACGGAAAGTTTTTCGAAATATCATCATTAACTATTAGATATTTAGCACCATTTCTAATGTTTCGTTCAAATGAAATACTATCCCCTGAGATTCCACAACAATTTGTCCAACCTCTTAAATTCATGTTGTATAACGATGCGTGTGTGTAATCTGGCAAGCAAATAACGGTATCTAGATCATTAATTCCAATTGTATGTAAATATGGAGTTACTGAGTGAAATGAATATGACTCAGGATCCGATTGCCAACCATTATATCTAATCTTTAATACATTTGAGGTGTGGTAAATATTGAATAGCAAATATAATACAACAACAATTTTTAGAATTTTAGAAGTATAAATATTTGGGAATAATTGTTTTAAATTACTTAAAAACAAAAGGAAAGATATTGCAGGTAATATATATAAGTTTAACAAGTAATAATCATGGTTTTTATATGTAATAAACCATAGAATTGAATAAATAATTACTCCTATAAACAAGAATAAATGTAATAGGTACAAAACCTTTTCTTCCGTTTTGTAAAAAAATAAATTAAAGAATAAAATAATTCCAAATATGAGTAAAAAAGATGGATGATAGTATTGACTAAGCCATCCATTCCACATTGCGTCAAAAACCGCGTGAATTTCAAGTTTGTTGAGATCCCATATAGGGAAAATTGTAGTGGAAAAATAACCAGAATTATGAATAGAATTATACTGTTTTGCAAATAGTACCCATGATCCAATAACTAAACCTAAAAGAAATATTGAAATGCAAAATCCTACTTTGTGTTCAATAAATAATTCCTTTATCTTATTCTTTGTAATACCAATTAGATCTATAAATATAATAGAAAGTATTGCAACAAAGCTAAGTAATGAGGTAATTTTACATGATCCGGCTAAGAAAAAGAATAGTACCGAAAAATAAAAATGTTTACTCCCTTTCATTTTATAAAAAGCTATAAAATGATATAATGCAATAAATGCTAAAGAAAAAGCAGTTGAATCAGTTAGATAATTATTCCCATAATAGACTAACACAGGTGACGCAAAGAAATATAATGTCGCAGTTATCGCTATAAACGAATTTTTTAGTATAATAGAATACGATTTGAAAAGGTATGTTAGTCCAATGAAAAATAAAAGAGTGTTTACAAAACGGTATATAAATTCGTGAGGTCCAAATATTTTATACAAAATGGCAATGAAATAATAAAAAAAAGGAATTTCACTTGTTGCATTATAACCACTAGTACAATTATCTGATGTTAAATTGTGCGTTTGTGGTTTAAAAAAATGCATTCCTGTTTGATAATAATTCAGTGTAACAGATGCACAATCTGATTGTCTCCATTTATGAACAGACTGAGGTCTTTTGAATAATATATCAGGATAAGAATAGTATAACGAAATTAATCCTAATATAAATGGAAAAATGATTATGGGTTTCTTAAGAAATTTTAGAAATGATGTCATTATTCGTGTTTAATCATATAAAAGTTGAAAATCACTAAAACGGAGCAAATGTAATGAAATAAACTATCAGCGAATATTTTTCTTTGTTAAAAACGTTAATAACTATAAATTTAAAGCATTATAGTTATTAACGTTTTTAAAATTTACTTTATCCTTTTTAAAATAATCAATGTTGAATTATTTACGATAGGCAACCAATTCTTATCAACTAAATAATGAGAAACTTCAGAATTATATTGTTGATTTGTTAATGGATATGTATCTCTATTTTTAAATAATGCAAGATATTCAGCATCGTCAACTCTTGGGAAAAAATAAATTTTTTCTCGAAATGCAAGGTGAGCAACGATAGAACCAGAACATGAAACTTTTGCATTGTAAGGAATTATCGATAATTGTTTATTGACTTGATTAACATCAAAGTCAGAAGTATACATTTTTTTACTATAAAATGCATATTTTGAATCTCCTATCCAATCAATTCGTCTGGTTTGTACATTTAGTTTTACAACATCAATAAGAATTGTACCCAAACAAATAATTGTTAATAAAAAAACACGAAAATTTACTGTTTTAAGGTCTAACAATATTAAGAAAATAGCCAGAGGTAAGATCGAGACAAACTCTATTGAATAATATGTTTCAATACTCCAACGAATTTCTCCGTCGTTCAACATTTTTTTTGCTAAAATAGGTATAAATAAAAGAAGATATTTCGGTCTAAAAAACAGTAAAAAGCCACCACTTAATATATATACATAATAAAATTCAAATTTAACATAATCAAATACTTTGTCATTACTTGTATTTATAAAAAACAGTTTAAATGTATCGATGGGGTGTTTAATTATAAATGATAAAGCTTCTGTTGGATTTGGGCCTAATGCAGTATAGTTAAATAATGTGAATTTTTTAAAAGGAGTTTCAAGTAATGGAATTATATAATGAAAAGTTACAAAAAAATACAAAATTGACGCTCCTATTATTATTAAAGAGATACCTCTCATTTTTAAATCTCTATAATGTGAAGTCAGAAAGAATAAACCAATAAAAAACGTCCATAATGCCATATCTTCACGAGTAATTAAAATGAATATAAAGCTTAAAAAGAATGGAAAAAATAACTTCTTTTCAAAATAATAAATAAATACTGGAACCATTGAACTTGCAATAATTGCTAAATTACAATCAGTGACAAAAGATGTCCACCGACCAAAAAGTATAAAATATTGCAATATTGCTAATAGCGGATAAATTTTATTAGTTGTTTTTAATTCTATTAATTTATATGTGGCCCAACCACCATATAATATAATTATAGTTTGTATTATTAATAGAGTATATGTTTGTGTTAACCATCCAATTATCCAATAAATTGGGATAAAAACAAACATTGTAAATGAAACATGATCTTGAAGGAAATTTACGTGATTAGTCAGATAAACAGGACAATCTGAAATTCTGAAGTGAGAAAAATCGTAAAAAGCAAAATTATATGCTGCATAATCAAATGCAAAAGTTCGGTAAAAATAGTGATTACAAAAATAAATAGTCAGATAAAGTATGCCAAAGAATAATATAGTATTCCGTAGAATATGAGTATTATTAGTAATCAATTTGTTAATAATGTTTTTCAACAATTCCACTTTCATATAGTAAAATAAAAAGCCACACTAATAAAGTGTGGCTTTTACTCTCTTTGTTTATTATTATTTCAAGAAGGATGCCTTATAAATCCCTGATTTTGCTAAGAAATATTGAAATGACGTTCCCAAAACTCCAAAACCATATTTTGTACTTCGTCTGAAATTAATTGACGATGCTCCATCAAAATATTTGGTTGGACAGGTAATTTCAGCAATTTCAAATCCGGCATAAAATATTTGAGCTAACATTTGATTGTCGAAAACAAAATCATCACTGTTTTTTTCAATATCAATTTTATCGAATATTTGACGTGTAAAACCTCGGTAACCAGTATGATATTCCGATAGTTTTTGTCCCATTAAGATATTTTGTGAAAGAGTCAAGCAACGATTAAAGATGTATTTATATAATGGCATTCCACCTTTACGAGCTCCACGACCTAAAATTCGTGAACCTAATACAGCAGGATAAACATCATTAGCCATTAAGTAAGCCATTGAATGGATTAACTTTGGAGTGTATTGATAATCTGGATGTAACATGATTATGATATCGCTACCAATTTCTAATGCTTTGGTATAACACGACTTTTGGTTGCCTCCATAACCACGATTTTTTTGATGCGAAATAACGTATTTAATTCCTAAACGTTTTGCAACTTCAACGGTATCATCTTTACTACAATCATCTACAAGTATAACATTATCGACTATTTCAAAAGGTATTTCGTTATACGTTTGTTCAAGAGTTTTTGCAGCATTATACGCTGGTAGTACGATGGTTACAACACGATTTTTAATCATAAAAAGTATAGTTTGTTTTTAAAACTGAGCAAATGTAATAAAAATGACAACTCAATTATGTATTTCTACAGACAAAAAAAATTGATAATTGTTTTAAAAATGTGATACCTTTTTAATGAAACAATTACATTTGCCAATATGTATTTAATGAGTAATACTATGAATTTGTTCAAGTCGAAATGGATTAAAGTACTCCTGAGTACCATTTGTGTTTTAAGTTTTTCGTGCAATACAACATCATCAAACGATGATGAAAATGAATCAAAAACGTTTAAAATCGTTATTTATGGCGATTCGCAATCGAATCATAAAATACATCACGATGTTTGTACATTGATTGATGACTTAAATCCCGATGCTGTATTTCATGCTGGTGATATTGTTGAAAATAGTCAAGACTCGAACGAATGGATTGCGTTCAATCAAGAAACGGCAAAGTATCGAAGGAAAATTCCTTTTTATCCAACAAAAGGAAATCATGATGTTGGAACTACTAACTTCCTAAAATATGAACCTACTCCAAGTGGTAAGACTTATTATTCGGTAAATGTTTCGAAGCTCCATTTTATTGTTCTCGATAGTAACGATAGTTTAAACGAGGGTTCGACACAATATAAATGGATGATTGATGATTTAATTAACTCTTCTTCGAAATCAGCTGCGATAATTGCAATATTCCATCATCCTCCGTTTGGTTGTGCAAATGATGAGCATAGTGGTGACGAAAAAAATCTGAAAGAAAGCCTTGTTCCTATTTTCGATTTATATGGAGTGAAAATGGTTTTCTCGGGCCATAACCATCTTTACGAACGCATTAAACACAAAAAGTCTTGGTATATAATTACAGGAGGTGCAGGTGGAAGTCTTCACAAAAATCTAAAATCGTGTCACAAATCGGAAATTCAAGATGCAGAACATCACCTATGTGAATTGGTTTATCGCAATGGACAACTTCGATTAAAAGTATATTTACTCAACAAACAAAAAATTGATGACCTTATTATAGATTTATAACATTTATGAGTATGATAAAACAATATGTAAAACTTAGTATTGCATGTGCAATAGCTATTTTGATGTTAACTTCTAGTTCGGGAAATTATTTACCCGAAACACCAAATCCAAATATCTTTGGTCAAAAATTTTGTGATGTATTAAAAAAAACAGATTCAGCTACATTTGTATCTACCTTTAAAGTAGATACTAGTTTCGTAAGCTTCCTTACTAAGGTTATTAATAATGATGTGCTTATAAAAGCTGAGAAGAAAGAACAACTCTTAGCTTACTTCAAAAGCGATGAAATGACGAGTACTTTCGAAAGTCTTAAAATAAGTTTAGGGAAAGCATACAAAAAGTCCTATGCATTTCTTAGAAATAATAATATAGATATTTCAAAAATTGAATATGTGCGATCTTTTTATAGTGTTGATTATGAATCATCGGATGGGCTTGTTCCATTTATTCATAGAGACAAATTATGCTTTAAAAGTGACACCAATTATTTTGTTTTCGAAATTAGAAACATAATGCCAATTGGTAATAAATGGATTTTTGATGATATCAATGAAATGCGTCTAACAAATGCTTTTTTTGAAGAATTACCTCAAGCATATACCTATGAACAAGAAGCTGTTGCTGATACTGCAGCCGTAGCTCCAGATTATCAATCGGTAGATTCAACTACATACATAACGGAACAACCTCAACTCACCAAAGAACAAATCAAAATTCAAAAGAAAATTGATAAGCTGAAAGAGGAGTTTGATTCTTATAGTAAATAGGGACGGATCGTTTTCTCAAATCATACAAACATTTTGAAATTATTTCATCTCCCCGTTTGGAGGAAGGTAGAAATGCCGAATTATTTCGTCCCCCAACTTGGGGCACGAAATAATTTCAAAATGTTTATGTGCTCACGTTCGTGGCAAGGAAGAAACATCGAATTATTTGTTGCCTCAGTTTGTGGGAAGGAATAATTCGCAAATTATTGTGTCCTCACAATTGGGGGACGAAATAATTTCCGATTTCTTCCATCAAAATCAACAATTGATATAGTATAAGTAAAATAAGCTTTACAATTGAAACTGATTTGCTATAAGCTGAGCTTTCACATATTTTTTTCTGATTACAAAATCACCAAATCGTTCGTTTTCGGTTCTATACTTTGCGTAATCGGTTAATATTGGATTTAAGGTATCAAGAATTTCGGCTTCATCTATATTTTCTTTGTACAGTTTATTGAGCCTATCGCCAACAAAGCCTGCACCTAAATACAAATTATATCGCCCAGGAGCTTTTCCCACAAAACCAATTTCGCCAAGATAAGGACGTCCACATCCATTAGGGCAACCCGTCATACGAATAACAATTGCATCTTTTTCGAGACCCAATTGCTTGATTGTTTCATCGAGTTTTGTGATAAGACTTGGCAAATATCTTTCGGCTTCGGCAAAGGCAAGGCTACAAGTATTAAGTGCTACACAGGCTATTGAATTGAGTCGCAATGCCGTTAATTTTCCCAAAGGATCAACACCATATTGCTTCAATGTTGCTTCTATCTTCTTTTTATCGGCAGTGTTTACCGACGAGATTATAAGGTTTTGATTTCCCGTTAATCGGAATTCGCCCTTATGAAACTTTGCCACTTCACGTAATGCTGTACGAAGTTTATAATCGTCAACATCTTTTACTCGACCTCCTTCAATAAAAAGTGTTAAATGCCATTTACCATCCGTACCATTTTGCCAACCAAAGGAATCGCCATTTTGAATAAACGTAAATCCACGTGCTGGATCAATTGTATAACCAAGATATTGCTCTAATAAGGTTTTGAATTTCTCTAATCCAAGAGTCTCGATTGTATATTTGAATCTCGATTGTTTACGATCGCCACGGTTTCCATAGTCACGTTGAATCATCACTATTTTTTCGGCAACATCAACTACATTTTCTGCCTTGCAAAATCCTACTACGTTCCCTAGTCTTGGAAAAGTATCTGTTTTTCCAAAAGTCATCCCCATTCCACCACCTACGGTTATATTATAACCAAGCAGTTTTCCTTTTTCTTCAATTGCAATAAATCCCAAACAGTTTGCATATACATCAACATCGTTATAGGGTGGAATAGCAAATGCAATTTTAAATTTTCGGGGTAAATACAGTTTTCCGTAAATTGGTTCTTCTTCGTTTTCTCCACCAGCAACTAATTTTTTATCAAGCCATATTTCGTGATATGCTCCCGTTTGTGGAGTTAAATGATCGCTAACCTTTCGAGCATCGTCTAAAACTGCTTCGTGAATTTTCGACAAATACGGATTTGGATTACACATCACATTTCTGTTCACATCGCCACAAGCAGCTATTGTATCCATCAATGCCTGATTTATTTCCTGCATTGTTGGTTTCAAATTTCGCTTAATGATTCCATGAAGTTGAAAAGCTTGACGTGTGGTTAGTTTAATATTTCCAACACCATATTTATCGGCCATATCATCAATTGCAAGCCATTGTTGTGCATTTGCAACTCCACCAACCAACCGAACACGAATCATAAACGAATACGATGGCTCTAGCTTTTGTCGTTTGCGTTCACTTTCAGTCTCCCTATCGTATTGTTGATAGAATCCATGAAACTTTATCAAGTTAGTATCATCGGCACTAAATGCACCTGTTGTTTCATCGTTCAATCCTTCTTGAATTGTTCCTCGGAGATAATTACTCTTTTCTTTTATTATCTCAACTTCCGATCTATTTTGATTTTCTGACATTTTGATTTCGTTTTAATTGGTTATTGTGTGGACAACGATTAGGGTTGGTTCAACTGATTGGGGAATGAGGGGCAACCACGAGGGTTGCCCCTACGTTAATAAACATCAACTTGATACCTTTTTTGTTTTTTCATATCTCGAAGATATTCTTCTGCTTCTTCTTCATTGAACTTTCCTTCTTGTTGTAATACTTGTAGTAATGTTCTATTTACATCGTTCCACATGTGTTTCATATCGCCACACACATAAAAATGTGCTCCATCTTTAATCCATGCATATAGCTCTTTTGAATGTTCTAACATTTTATGTTGCACATATACTTTTTGAATGCTGTCGCGACTAAATGCCACACTCAGTTTCGATAGCTTTCCTTTTTTAACAAAATCTTGCCATTCGGTTTGATACAAAAAGTCGGTAGCAAAATGTCTATCACCAAATATCAACCAGTTTTTACCTGATGCACCAGTTTCTACTCTTTCCTCTACAAACGAACGGAAAGGAGCAACACCTGTTCCTGGTCCAATCATTATAACAGCTTTATCTTTGTTTACTGGTAAACGGAATTCTGGATTTTTTTCGATGAAGATTTTAATCGTTGAATCGTCAGTAATTCTATCGGCAAGAAACGTTGAACATGCACCTTCTTTATAGCGACTATTGGTATATCTAACAGCACTAACGGTTATATGAACTTCGTCGGGATGTGCCTTTTGACTCGACGAAATACTATATAATCTTGGTTGAAGTCTTCGTAATATTTCAACAACTTGTTGCGACGAAATATCAATAGGGAATTCAGCAAGCAAGTCTACAATATCGTGACCATACGATATTTCCTTAAAATAATCAGGATTGTCTATTGCCTTTTGAAGTTTATCGCTTTGAGCTAAAACATTGAATCGTTTAAGGGTATCGATAGAAATTGTTGAAAGTTCAAATGAATGCAATAAGGCATCGCCAAGAGTTGTTTTTTGTGAATCAAATGCAACGATATCTTTTGAAAACAATCCACTAATTGATAAGAATTCATCGACCAATCGCTGACTATTTGCAAGAAATATTCCAACCGAATCGCCCGGTTCATAAACCAATCCCGATCCTTCGAGCGACAATTCTAAATGATAGGTTTCCTTTTCCGAACCACGTCCATTGAGTTGAATCTTTTCTAAAATCTGAGCATCCCATGGATTCTTTTTATTATAAACAATTGCAGTGTTAGTGCTTGTTTTTTCTTTTTTAGCAGTAGATGGTTTTGCGTCAGTATGCTTTGCAAATGCAGCTATCGAAGCTTCAATCCATGCATCGGCATCATCTTCAAAATCTACATCACAATCGGTTCGCTCATATACTCGTTTAGCTCCAAGTTCTTCAAGCTTTAGATCGAAGTCTTTTCCAACTTTACAGAAATACACATAGCTACTATCGCCCAATGCAAGTACAGAATACTGTAATTGAGCAAGATTAGATGCCTTTTTACTATGAAGATAATTGTATAAATCTTCGGCTGCAGTAGGAGGTACACCTTCGCCGTGAGTACTTACAATTAACAGAATATTTGTTTCCTGTTTAATCGAACTCGCTTTATAGTCATTCAAATCGATTAATGTAACTGCAAAGCCATTATCTTCTGCACGTTTTTGTGCTTTTTTAGCTAGTTGAGCACCATTGCCTGTTCTACTTCCAAACAGTATCGATAGCTTGGGTTTCGATGCTGTTTCTGCATCAAATTGAATATTTGAAAAAGGATTTGAAGCCAATGGCTCTTTCTTCAATTGAACTGTTCCAGCTGCTTTACCAGCAAAGTAACCCGACAACCAATCTATTTGTCTCGAATTAAGAGATTGCGTAAGTTGTTCAAGCAAATTTTGTTGATGGCTATTGAGATAGAATGATTCTCCTTGAGTTTCATTCTGTTTGAGACTTTTATCTTTGTTTACTATTACAATACTATTCATTTCACTACATTTTAGTGCTTATTCCTTTCTAACAAAGGTAACATGCACAATAATGGTAGAACATAGCTTGATGTGAGTAAACCTATATACCTAGAAATAGGTAGTAAGGATCGAGTAATTGCTCCGTCACAAAACTACCTTTTAAAAATGAATTTTATTGTTCTTATTTATTTCTGCAACATTAGGAAACATTGTCGTAAATCATTAGGTATACATATAAAAATCAGTTTCATGCGAAAGGTTTTTGCATATCAAATTGCCGAAAGTATCGATTTACGTTTATTTCGGAAAACATATACTGGCAAAGAATATTTTGCTAATATGAGCGAAGCATTTTATATTGGTGACGATGAACGCTATTTCTATGCATTCTCTTATGGAGTTGTTGTTTTCTCAAATTACGATGAAATAAAAATCAGCGAATTAATAGAATTTACAAAGCCATTTTGCAAAAATATTCTTTCCGAAAAAATGTGGGACGAAATTGATGTTCACGATAATGCTGGATACGATCGATTTGGTTTTAATGAAATTCATCTCTCGCGATTCGATCCCGATGTGATGAGAATTGTAATGCTCAATGTGGGTCAATCGGCAGCACTCGATTATTTTTCACAACAAGCGGCATCTTTGCTCGAAAGTACCAAAATCCATACTCTTGAACTTGAACGCTCGGGTAAAATTCATATTGGCAATAAGCAATTGATGCGTTTTATTGGCAAAACGTTAAACATGAAAAACAGCATTGTCGAAAATCTGTATATCATCGATTCGCCCGACGAAACCTGGGACGATGAATATTTGAATAAGATCGACACTGTACTAAAAAACACTTTCGACATTAAAGATCGTTTTCGCGATATCGATTACCAACTACAGATAATTAAAGATAATCTCAACTTATTTGTTGATATGACTCACACTCGTCGAAGTCAAAATCTTGAAATAATTGTTATTATTCTTATTCTATTCGAGGTTATTCATGCTTTGATTAAAGAGTTTTAAAAATCTGACATTTTTTCATAAAAACGCACCTAATACGGTCATAATGACTATATTAAATATTTTTTTTGTGTCATTTTGACTTGATTTTTTCAATGGAATAAAGTTTGAAAGGAATGATTCAAAAATAATTGTTTAACTAAAAATATAAAAGGAGGTAAAAGCCATGGAAGCATTAAAATTATATCACGGTGCGTCACCAGTTCTTCGATCAATTTTTAGCGATATATGGGGTGACCAAGTGTTTCAACCAGTTACTCATCATCACAGTACACCAATGTTGAACATTAAAGAAACTGAAAATGAGTATGAAATAACATTAGCAGCACCTGGTTTCACTAAAGAAGATTTTAATGTGAGTATTGAAAATGAAGTATTAACCATTTCATCGGAAAAGAAAGCTGAAAAAAGTGAATTGGAAGAAAAAGGCTCATATTCACGAAAAGAATTTTGGTACGAAAGTTTTTCACGCTCATTAACTCTTCCTCAGAGAGAAGTTAACACACAAGCCATTTTTGCTAAATATGAAAATGGTATTTTGACCGTTACTTTGCCAAAACGAGAAGAAGCCAAACCACAACCAGCAAAGGTAATTGCAATTAATTAATTGGGGTTTGCGTAGAGACGTTGCACGCAACGTCTCATTGGTTTTTTAAATGAATTTTAAAAAAAGACGTTGCGTGCAACGTCTCTACACCAAAAAGGCTACCGATTATGGTAGCCTTTGTCATAAAATATCGATAAACGATTATTCTTCAATAATCACTATTTTTTCGATTTTGTCGCCTTGACGAATTGCATCAATTACATCTAAACCTTCATATACTTTACCAAAGCAAGTGTGGTTACGGTCAAGGTGAGCAGTATTTTTGCGACTGTGGCAAACAAAGAACTGAGAACCTCCAGTATCGCGACCAGCATGAGCCATCGATAATACTCCACGATCGTGAAATTGATTATCTCCTGATAATTCACATTTAATTTGGTAACCTGGTCCACCAACGCCAGTTCCTTTAGGACAACCACCTTGGATAACAAAATCAGGTATAACTCTGTGGAATGTTAATCCATCATAAAATCCTTCTTTCGATAATTTTACAAAGTTTGCAACTGTTCCAGGAGCATCTTTTTCGAAAAACTCAACTTTCATCAAGCCTTTTACTGTATGAATTTCTGCTTTTATCATTTTAATTTATTTTAAAAGTACGTGAATACAAAGGTACTATGAAAATATTGCTTTGCCAAAACTAAAAATAATGTTAAAACTTCATTAGGTTCTAAGTTTTTAAATGGTAGAGCTTTGGAACAATTTTTCTTGATGGTAAATTATCAAATTGAATACTTTTTTTTGATGTACCTTATTTTTAAAAAAGCTACCTTTGCCAAAGTTTTGAAAAATGATTTCAGAACAAATATCTTCGACAAGCACAGGGTGACAAGAGTAAAGTTCAATCTTGCTGAGTTTAACGAAGTAAATAGTATATATCTACATAATTTACATAATGATTACAGTTACTGATCTTGCCATACAGTTTGGCAAAAGAGTTTTATTCCAAGATGTTAATTTAAAATTTACACCAGGCAATTGCTATGGTGTTATTGGTGCTAATGGTGCAGGAAAGTCAACACTTTTAAAAATCCTAAGTGGCGATCTTGATGCTACAAAAGGAAATATTAGTTTTGGATCGGGCGAGCGTTTGTCGGTTTTAAAACAAGATCACTTTGAGTTTGATGAATGTACCGTGTTAAATACCGTTTTAATGGGACACTCTGAACTTTGGAAAGTAACACTTCAAAAAGAAGAACTCTATTCAAAAACCGATTTTACTGATGCCGATGGAATTCTAGCTTCGGAACTTGAAGAGAAATTTGCTTCAATGGATGGATGGGATGCTGAAAGTGGTGCTGCAAGTTTATTAAGCGGACTTGGTATTACCGAAGATAAACATCAAACTTTGATGAAAGATATGAGTGGTAAAGAAAAAGTACGTGTACTTTTAGCTCAGGCTCTTTTTGGTAAACCCGATAATTTACTGCTCGATGAGCCTACGAATGACCTTGACTTAGACACTGTGTCGTGGTTAGAAAACTATATCTCAAATTTCGAAAATACTATTCTAATAGTATCGCATGACCGACATTTCCTCGATTCAGTGTGTACACATACCGTAGATATTGACTTTAATAAAGTTCAACAATTTGCTGGTAACTATAGTTTCTGGTATCAATCGAGCCAATTAGCGTTACGCCAACAACAAACGCAAAACAAAAAGGCTGAAGAAAAGAAAAAGGAACTTTTGGAATTCATTGCTCGCTTTAGTGCCAATGTTTCGAAATCGAAACAAACTACCAGCCGCAAAAAGATGATTGAAAAACTTAATTTCGAAGAAATTCAACCATCAACACGTAAATATCCTGGTATCATTTTCACCCCAACACGCGAAGTTGGAAATACCATTTTAGAGGTTAAAGATTTAAGTAAATCGGTTGATGGAACTGTACTTTTTAAAGATGTAAGTTTCAATGTCGAAAAAGGAGATAAAATAGTTTTCCTTTCGCACGATCCTAGAGCTATGACTGCAATATTTGATATTATCAATGATATTCAAAAACCAGATACAGGTTCATATTCATGGGGACAAACTATTACCACGGCTTATTTGCCAATGGATAATAGCGAGTTTTTCCAAACAGATAAAAATCTTATCGATTGGTTAGCTCAATTCTCTGACGATTCAAGCGAAATATTCCTTCGTGGTTTCTTAGGAAAAATGTTGTTTGCAGGCGAAGAGATTTTCAAGAAAGCGAATGTTATTTCGGGAGGAGAAAAAATGCGTTGCATGATTGCCCGTATGATGTTGCGTAATGCAAACGTAATGGTACTCGATTCACCAACCAATCACCTCGATTTGGAATCTATTCAAGCATTCAACAATACCTTAACAGGCTTTAAAGGTATTGTACTAATGTCGTCGCATGACCACGAATTCATCGAAACAGTTTGTACGCGTGTTATCGAATTAACTCCTAAAGGAATCATCGACAAACAAATGGATTACGATGATTATATCACTGATGAAAATATTAAAGCATTGAAAGCTAAGATGTATTCTTAGTTTTGGTTTGTTCAAAAATAAAAACCCCGACTTTACAAAATATAAAGGTCGGGGTTTTATGTTTTAATTAAATGAGTTCCGAATTAATTTAAAATGTAAAATATATAACCATCTATATCTTTTATACCATTATTACTCATAAATTTAAACAGAATTTTAAGTGCTTTATAAACCTCAATATTAAGAATACTTATACTATTAGCACTCTTAAGTAATGCAAATTAGCTACAATAATGTTATATTTTATGCTCACATTTAGTAGGAATATGTAACTTGGCACAGAATCTAATATTTATTTTGAAACAAAAAAGTTTGAATTTTGGTTCGCTATCATCATTATATAATTTTTGAATATAGTTACTACGATAAAGGTCATGAGTTTCTGTGGCTTTTCTGTTTATTATAAAGTATCAGAAAGTTGTAAAAAAATAAATATTGTTTTTTTGATAAAAAACGGGAGTAAATCGAATTTCAGTTGTTATATATTTGAGAGATGATAAAAACATGAAAGCGGGTTGGTTTTGTTTAATGAAAAACAAACCAACTTTTTTAAAATAGTAGAGGAAGTTATATTCCTCTACTATTTACTATTGTAACCATAATAAAAACCATACATATGAAAAAAAAAATCCTCTTAATTATTATGCTCATTGACCTTATCGGTTTTTCGGCACATTCACAAACAAAACCACTCTTCTATTATCCTTTTAATGGGAATACAATTGATGAATCAGGAAATGGTAATTCTTGCACAAATTATGGAGCAACGCTAACTACTGATCGATTTGGTAATGCAAATTCGGCATATTATTTTGATGGAAAAAGTAATTATATGAAAGTTATTCCAAATGTTATTGTAGATTCGCTTGAAGATTTTACAATATCATTATGGTTTTCACATTATGGTTGGAATGAAACTTATGGTATTTACTCTACTGATTTATCGATAATAGGACTTCAATATATTGTAAATGGACATTCTGCAAACGAAACAAATTACAATCTAATTGAAGGAATTGGGGTTTGCTTAATATTAAATAGTGATTCAACTGCTGATATTGATCCTTATTATCATTGGGGGAAAACTGATATTTCTAATAGCCGAGTTGTACAAAGAATAAATTACCCTCTACATGATATTAAATGGACTCACATTGTATGGATGCGAAAAAATGGTAAAGATTATTCTTATATTAATGGTCAATTAACCGTAAATCCTAATTATTTGAGTAATAATCCAAGTTCAGATTTTATTGATCAACAACATCCTTTATACTTTGGTTCTGCAAATGGTTTATTAACTAAAAACTATCAATTCAAAGGCAAAATAGATGATGTTAGAATCTATAATAGTGCTTTAGACGAATCGGAAATTACTAATATTTATAGTGCCCAACCATTATACATAACTGTTAATACGATAAAAGAAGAAATAAATGGAAATGATGGAGCTATAGACATTTCTGTTAATGGGGGAGTTGAACCTTACAAATATGAATGGAGTAATAATACAAGTTCAGAAGATTTATCAAATGGGAATGCTACTACCTATACTGTTACAGTAACTGATTCATATCTTAATACCAAAATACAGTCATTTACAATAAATAAACAAGATCCATTGAGCATTTCCATTAATGAAATTATAAATGATAAAATAGTAATGTATCCAAATCCAGCAACTTCAATTTTATCTCTTTCAGAAAAATGTGATATTGTAATTTATTCTTTACAAAATCAAATACTATTAAAGGCTATTAATTCTTCAGATATCGATATTTCAAAATTAATACATGGTTCTTATATTATTGAAGCAAAAAATGGAAAAGATTTTTCACGACATATTTTCATTAAACAATAAAAACAATTTCAATTAAAACAAAAGAGACTATTAAATTTTAATAGTCTCTTTTGTTTTAATTGTATATTTACATTAAATTGTTTAATGTGAAAAAGATTTTTATCAGAGTTGATGGGAATAATATTGTAGGATATGGACACTTATTCCGTTGTATCGCATTAGCCGAAATGTTAAAACACATTTTTGAAATCACTTTTATTGAAAAAGACTCAAATGAATTTGCTTCTTTACAGTTGCAAAAAATAACATCAAATGTAATTCATATTAAAAATTGCTCGATTGATGATGAAGCTAGCTTAATTACAAATACAATTGTCAATCATTCTTCAATATTTGTGTTAGATGGTTATCAATATACATCTGAATACCAAAAAACGATAAAAAATTCTGGAGCAACATTGGTTTGTATTGATGATTTACATAACATACACTTTTATGCCGATGTTATAATAAATCAAGCATCTGGTGTTACTCAAAATCAATACAAAAGTGAGCCACATACACAATTTTGCTTAGGGTTCAATTGGATAATTCAACGGACTAGTTTTATTGAATCTTCAATACAAAAAAGGCAAATTAATCAAATTGAAACAGTCTTTTTTACACTTGGAGGAGGTCCTATTTTCAATGTTGCAACGAAAATTCTTTTAGCTCTTGATGAGATACATCAAGTTAAACGAATTGTCTTTTTAAAAGGAAGCAAAGATGTTTTCGAAAAAGATATTAAGCCTTTTGTAATATCTACAAGTAAACAATTTGAAATATATGAAGGATTAAACGATAAAGAATTGTCGGCTTTAATGAAAACGTGTGATATTGCAATTTGTCCTGCAAGCGTTGTTTGCCTTGAAGCATGTTCTGTTGGAATAGGCATTTACGCTGGTTATACCGCTGATAATCAAATTGACAATTATAATGGTTTGGTTATAAATAATCTAGTATTTGAACTAAACGACCTAATATCTTCATCAAAGGAAGAAATTAAAGAAAGAATAACTCAAAAACTATCTATTCAAAACATTTTACCTCAAATTGAAAATCAAAAAAGAATTTTCGATGGAAATAGCAAGCAGCGATATATTCAATTATTTAAATCACTTTAAAAATGTATTTTAGATTTGCTAATAATTCTGATGTTGATACTATATATAATTGGTCAAACGATCCAATTGTAAGAGCATCCTCTTTTAATTCAAATAAAATTGAGTATGTTGAACATGTTGAATGGTATAATTCTAAACTTCAAGATTTAAGTTCAAGATTTTATGTGTTTTATAATGAAAATGATGTTGCGATTGGATTAGTTCGAATTGAAAATAAATCAGATGAAACAATAATTAGTATTTTGATTGATAAGAACCAGCGTGGTAAATCATATGCTTCTGAAATGCTAATTCAAGCTTCTACTGATTTTTTTAAAACAAATTCGAATAAAATCATTTCTGCTTATATAAAAATTGATAATATTGCATCATTAAATAGCTTTAAAAAAGCTGGATTTTCGAATGAACAAAAAATTATGATACAAGAAATTCCAAGCATAGTTGTTACGAAATCATTTACCCCATGAATATCTCAACATTCGATTTTACCTTATCTAACCGCACCTTCATAATTGCCGAGCTTTCAGCAAATCATAATCAACAATTTGATTTAGCAGTTAAGACTATAAAAGCGGCAAAACTGGCAGGTGCAGATGCAATTAAAATTCAAACATATACTGCAGATACTATTACACTAAATAGTGATAAAGAATATTTTCAAATAAACTATGGTTCACTTTGGGATGGAACTACGTTATATAAGCTTTATCAGCAAGCTTATACTCCATGGGAATGGCAACCTGAACTGAAGCGAATAGCTGAGGAAGAAGGTTTAATATGTTTTTCGAGTCCTTTTGATTTTTCGGCTGTCGATTTTCTTGAAAAGATGGACGTTCCTGCTTATAAAATTGCAAGCTTTGAGATTCACGACATTCCTTTGATTGAATATGTTGCTTCAAAAGGTAAACCAATCATCATCTCTACAGGAATTGCCACTTTACCCGAAATTGAAGAAGCAGTTGCCGCTTGTAGGAAAGTTGGAAATAATCAAATTTCGATTTTAAAGTGCACTTCATCATATCCTGCTCCAGCAGAAGAAGCAAACTTACTTACCATTCCAGATATTGCAAAACGTTTCGATGTCGTTGTTGGATTAAGCGACCATACAATGGGTAGTATAGTAAGCGTTGCAGCTGTTGCACTCGGAGCTCGAATAATTGAGAAACACTTTATTCTTGATCGAAATATGGGTGGTCCCGATGCTACATTTTCTATGGAACCTGCAGAGTTCAAGCAAATGGTTGATGAAATACGAATGGTTGAAAAAGCTTTAGGAAGAATTAACTACGATTTGACACCGAAAACTAAAAAAAGTCGAGTTCATGGACGTTCATTATTCGTTGCAGAAGATATTAAAAAAGGCGAAACCTTTACACTTAAAAATGTTCGTTCGGTTCGACCTTCACATGGTTTACATCCTAAATATTTACCTGAAATACTTGGCCAAAAAGCGAATAACGATTTAGAAATGGGAACTCCATTTTCATTAGATATGATTGAATAAGCTAAAATGTTGACCATTAATCCACAAATAGAAGATAGTTGGAAAGCTGTTTTAGCTGATGAATTCAATAAACCATATTTTCAAGAATTAAAAGCTTTTCTTGTTGAAGAGCGAAAAAAATATATTGTTTATCCATCGGGACAAAATATTTTTAATGCTTTCACTCACACTCCTTTCGATTCGGTAAAAGTGGTTATAATAGGGCAAGACCCTTATCATGGGACAGGACAAGCTCATGGACTCAGCTTTTCGGTCCCTGATGGAATAAAACCTCCACCTTCGTTAGCAAATATTTTTAAAGAACTTCAAACAGACATAGGAATGCCCATTCCAAAGAGAGGAAATTTGGAAGATTGGGCAAAACAAGGGGTTCTTTTACTCAATTCAACACTTACTGTGCGTGCTAATGAGGCCGGTTCACATCAAAAAAAAGGATGGGAACAGTTTACTGATACGGTTATAAAAATACTTTCTGAGCAAAAAAGTGGAATCATATTCCTTCTTTGGGGACGTTTTGCTCAAGATAAAGCTCAACTGATTGACGCATCAAAACACCATATTTTAAAAGCTGCTCATCCCTCACCTTTTTCGGCATATAATGGATTTATGGGTTGCAAACACTTTTCCAAAACAAACGAAATACTTATAAATAAAGGATTTACTTCTATTGATTGGCAAATAAAGAAAACTGATTTGGAATTGTTTTAAACAAAAAAAGACCGAAATATATCGGTCTTTTTTTGTTTTTGAAGGTGGTGATGGACGGAATCGAACCGCCGACACAAGGATTTTCAGTCCTTTGCTCTACCAACTGAGCTACATCACCTTCAATTTTGGTTTGCAAAGATAATAATATTTTTTTCATCTTTCCAAAATAAAATAAAATTATTTCATATAAATTTAACTCACTAAATATTTCATATATCCGCAGAATTTTGTTTATTTTTGTATAATTTTTTCAGACTTAAGTATTTATACATGGAAAAGCCCAAAGTATTGTATGTTAGCCAAGAAATTGCTACATACCTTCCGGACACAGAAATATCGCTGATAAGCAGACAGTTGCCACAAGCAATTCAAGAGAGGGGAAAGGAAATTCGTTCATTTATGCCTCGTTATGGGCTTATAAACGAACGGAGAAATCAGCTTCATGAAGTGATTCGCCTTTCGGGTATAAATATAATAATTGATGAAACGGATCACCCGTTAATCATAAAAGTAGCATCTTTACAGGCTGCACGAACCCAAGTTTACTTTATTGACAACGAAGATTATTTTCAAAGGAAGCATATTTTCACCAATGAAGAAGGTGTAGAATTTGAAGATAACGACGAACGTTCGATATTTTTTGCTCGTGGTGTTCTTGAAACCGTGAAAAAATTACGATGGTCGCCAAGTATTGTCCATTGTCATGGTTGGTTTACCGCTTTAATACCATTATATCTTAAGAAAGCATATTACGAAGATCCTATTTTCAAAAAATCGAAAGTAGTATATTCCCTATACAATAAAGATTTTCAAAAACCGTTCACAGATCGTTTCATCGACAAAGTATTGGTTGATGGAATAAATGAATCGGACATTGCAATTGTGAAAGACGCAAATTGGATAAATATTAACAAATTAGGAATTGATCAATCTGACGCTATTATTGCTGGAAGCATTGATGTTATTCCCGAATTGATTGAATATGCAAAAGCTAGTGGAAAACCTTTCCTTGAGTATCAAACTGACGATACGTTTATTGACTCTTGTTCGCAATTTTACGATCAATTATTGCAATCTTAATAACTAAAAAAATCATTAATGTTTAAAAAACTAGTTTTTTCACTTTCAGTCTTAACAGTATTACTTAGCAGTTGCGAAAAAGATTTAGGAAACCTTGGCATGGGAATTATGCCTTCAGGAGATATTTTAGAAGTACGAATTGATTCTGTTACTCATTTAAACTTTAAATATATTCCCGATAATACTGATGACACGATAAGAGCCTCGCAGAATTTTTTATTATTAGGTAGTTATATTGATCCAATTTTTGGAAAAGTTCGTGCTGAAATATTTGCTCCTCTCTATTTTAGTAACCCGGTAATTGATGAATCAAAATACCAATTTGAGATTGTTCGTGCTATTTTGAAAATGACATATAATGACACCTCATTTGTTTATGGTAAAATCACAAACCCTTTAATATCAATATATCGGTTAAATGATTCAATATCAGTTGATGATTACAGAACATTAAACTTCAAACCGAATAGTGAGACTTTATTACTAAAAAAACAAATTGAAATCGACTTGTTATCACAAAATCAAACAGATAGAATAGATACAATTGATCTACCTAAATCATTTATTACATTAATTGATAATTATATTCGAAAAGTTGATACTACAAATGTCTATTCCATTGATTTAGGTCCAGATGATGTAAATAAAGTGTTTTGCAAAAAATTCTTTGGTCTTCATATAAAAACAGATTTTGAAGATGCAGCCATAATTAAATTCAAAGATATTGCAGTAGATATAAAAGTAAAAATTTGGGATAGTGAAAACAATATAGATACTTTAACTCAAGAAATGATTTTATCTGATTATGTTGATAGAGATGATTATATCTATAAACAACCACTTGTTAAGTTTGAACTAAAACCTTCTGCTTCAATTACAGAAAACATAGGAAAATCAAATCAAAAGAATGTTTACATTCAACCAATGAAAGGATTCAAAGCGGAATTTCAATTCCCAGACCTTGATAGATGGTTAGATTCAAGCAAAGTAGCATTAAATATAGCAGAATTAACTATTCCAATAGAAACTAAAGATACAAGTGAATATAAGCCCATTTCAAAATTATTGTTGAATATATATGAAAAAGGTGGTAAATATCCTATTTCAAACTGTTCATTTTCTTCAAGAGAAATTAGTACAAATAATCAATATGAATTTTTTGTGACAGATTTTATGACTTATTTTCTAAAAAAAGGAAAACCATCGAGTGAATATCGATTTGAAATAGTAGCCCCCAATAATAATCTATATGCAAATAGATCAATTCTACTACCTGAAAATGCAAAACTACATATAACTTATACCAAATATAAATAACAAGACATGTGCGGAATCGTTGGATATATTGGCAATAAAGATGCTTATCAAATAGTAATAAACGGATTAAAACGTTTAGAATACAGAGGATATGATTCATCGGGAATTGCCCTTGTAAATTCACATAAATCGAATATTTATAAATGTAAAGGCAAAGTCAGTGACCTTGAAGCGTTTGTTCAAAAAAAAGATATATCGGGAAATATAGGAATTGGTCATACTCGTTGGGCTACTCATGGTGAACCTAATGATAAAAATGCTCATCCTCACGAATCGATGAATGGGAAATTCATTATTATACATAATGGTATTATTGAGAACTATTCGAATCTTAAAAAACGCCTTCAAAACCGAGGTTATGTATTTAAAAGTGATACAGATACAGAAGTATTAGTTAATCTTATTGAATATATTTACATCAAAGCTCAAGTTTCGGCAGAAATTGCTGTTCGTTTAGCATTAACGAAAGTAACCGGAGCTTATGGTATTGTTGTTATTTGCAAAGACGAATCGAATAAACTTATAGCTGCTCGTAAAGGTAGTCCACTAGTAATTGGAGTAGGTAAAGGTGAATATTTTTTAGCAAGTGATGCAACTCCAATTATTGAACATACCGATAGTGTAATCTACATGAACGATGATGATATTGCTGTAATAAGCAAGAAAGAATTATCGATTAAAAATATAAATAACGATCCTCTTAAACCTGAAATACATAAACTTACATTTAAGCTTGGAGCTATTGACAAGGATGGTTTTGAACATTTCATGCTAAAGGAAATTTATGAACAATCGAATTCAATAACCGATACTTTTAGAGGAAGAATGACCCATAATCCAACTGAAGTTCATCTTGGTGGATTATTTAATGTATTACCTGTTTTAGAAAAATGTAGAAGAATTGTTATAATAGGTTGTGGAACATCATGGCATGCTGGTTTAGTTGGGGAATATTTATTTGAAGAATTTGCACGTATTCCTGTTGAAGTTGAATATGCTTCGGAATTTAGATACAGAAATCCAATCATTTATAAAGATGATGTTATTTTAGCAATTAGCCAAAGCGGCGAAACTGCTGATACCCTTGCTGCAATTAAACTTGCAAAAGATGCAGGAGCTACTGTATTAGGTATCTGTAACGTTGTTGGTTCAAGCATTCCTCGTGAAACACATGGAGGCGTTTATACTCATGCAGGACCTGAAATTGGAGTTGCATCAACAAAAGCTTTTACTGCTCAAGTTACTGTTTTAACAATGATGGCTCTTTTACTGGGCAAAAAACGTGGTACGATTCAACAATCTGATTATTTAATGATGATTAATGAATTGTTCCAAATACCTAAGAAAATTGAGGCTATATTAAAAAAGAACGAAGAACTTAAACTTATTGCAAAGCTATATAAAGATGCAAGTAATTTTCTTTTTCTTGGACGTGGTTATTTGTTCCCCGTTGCCCTAGAAGGAGCATTGAAATTAAAAGAAATTTCGTACATCCATGCTGAAGGATACCCTGCTGCAGAAATGAAACATGGCCCAATTGCATTGATTGATGAAAATATGCCTGTTGTTTTTATTGCAACAAAAGATAAATCGTACGAAAAAATTGTAAGTAATATTCAAGAAGTTAAAGCTCGTAAAGGAAAAATCATTGCAATTGTAAGCGATGGAGATACAACGATTAAAGCACTTGCAGACCATAGTATCGAAATTCCACATACTACAGATGCATTAGCTCCTTTAATTTCGGTTATTCCTTTACAAATTTTAGCTTATCATATAGCGGTATTACGAGGTTGTGATGTTGATCAACCAAGGAATCTAGCTAAATCAGTTACTGTTGAGTAAACATCTAGGCCTTGAAAACGAAAAAAATAGATAAAATACTTATTTTCAGGCTCAGTTCTATTGGTGATATTGTTTTGACATCGGCGCTTATTCGTTGTATAAAAAAACAATACCCCGATGCACGAATAGATTATGTCATTAAAAAGCAATTTCGCCAACTGATTGAACATAATCCAAAGATTACAAAGATCTATACTGTAGATAGTTCGAAAGGCTTAAAAGGGCTGAAAGAATTAAAATCGGAAATTCGAGCTGAAAATTATGATGTGTTTTTAGATATTCATAAAAACATGCGTAGCCTTTTTATAAGAACTGGTAACAGAGCAACTAAGATTTTAACGTTTAAAAAACACATTATTAAACGTACTCTTTTAACCAGTTTTGGAATAGATAAATATAACACTGTAACACCAGTATATAAGCGTTTTGTTCAAGCAGCACAATCTATAGGTGTTAGCTATGATGAAAAAGGAACTGATCTTTTCATTTCAACAGAAATTGATGAAAAGATTAAAAAAGAACTGTATTCAAAAAATATTTTAGGCAACAAACCATATGTTTTACTTTGCCCTGGTGCAAGCTTTAAAAACAAACAATGGCTTCCTGAACGATTTGCCGAACTTGCAAAAAGACTAATAGATACTGCAAAGGTTAATGTGGTTTTAGCAGGAGGAAAAGCTGAAGAAGATATTTGTAAATATATTGTTCAAGAAACAAATGGTAAAGTATTCGATTTTTCAGTTCGATTAAATATATTAGAATCAGCAATATTAGCTAAATATGCCAAAGTCGTTGTTGCTAACGATACTGGAATGTTGCATATTGCCGAAGCTTTAAAAGTCCCTGTTGTGGGTATTTATGGACCAACTGCTCGACAATTAGGTTACTACCCTATTTTGGCCGAGAGTCAAGTTGCTGAAGTTGATTTACCTTGTCGTCCTTGCACAAAAATGGGAACAGGAACATGTCCTAAAAAACATTGGAAATGCATGAAAGACATAACAACATCAATGGTTTACGAAAAAGTAAGTACTTTATTACAAAAATAAAATGCTATATATCTATCTGTTTATTTACAATTTGATTTTAATTCCAATAATGAAACTCGTTTTCTTTATTGGTTCTCATTTCAATAAAAAGCTGAAACAAGGTCGCGATGGACGAAAAAATTACTTCCAAAATGCGACTACTATTGCAAAATCAATACCATTAGATGCAAAGGTTTATTTATTCCATAGTTCTTCGGTTGGTGAATGGGAGCAAGCTGTTCCGATCATTGAAAAGCTAAAGGAAAACGATTCGAAAGTATTTGTAATCGTTACATTTTTTAGTCCTTCGGGATTTAATGTTGTAAAAAATCCTATTATTGATATAAAACTTTATATGCCAATAGATTCAAAATCGAATGCACGTAAATTCTTTAAGATATTTAAGCCCAAAGCATGGATTATTTGTAAATATGATGTGTGGCCAAATATGCTATTCGAAGCTAAAAAGCAAGGTATACCTGTGCTTTTAACATCGGCAGAACTTGCTGAAGATTCGAAACGACATATTTTCCCAATGAAAGCGATTAATAAGCCTATTTACGCTAAAATTGATTATATACTTGCTATCAGCAAAGAAACAAGAACTCGTTTCCTCCAAATTTTCCCATTTGAAGATAGACTTTTAATTGGTGGCGACTCGCGTTACGACCGTATAAATGCAAAAGCAGAAAAATTAATGGATGAAGAGCCAATTAAAATCTTTGCTAAAGAAGACTTTTTTGCTTTTATAATGGGAAGCTCGTGGCCATCGGACGAAAAACACGTACTGCCAGCTTTAATTCGTTTGATGCAAAAACACCCTCATGTTAACACCATTTTTGTTCCTCACGAAATTGAAGAAATTCATTTACAATCGGTCGAAAAAATGTTTTCCGAAGCCGATATTGATACTGATCGTTATTCAATATTTTCGAGTGGAAATGGAACACATGCTCGTGTTGCTATTATTGATACCGTTGGAATTTTATCGAAACTTTATAGAATTACAAAAATTGCTTATGTTGGTGGAGCCTTTGGAAGTGGAGTTCACAATGTGATGGAGCCAGCAGCATTTGCTCAACCAGTTTTATTTGGACCAAAACACATCAATTCTTATGAGGCTTGCCAATTAGAATATTTAATGGCTGGACATACGATTCACAACGAAACAGAATTCGAAATTATAGTTGATTATCTCATTAATAGAGAGAAACTCCGAATTGAAAAAGGTATGGATGCACGCAAATTTCTAGTCGAAAATTTAGGTGCAACAGAAAAAACGATCGCTATTCTGAATAAATTACATTTGGTTTAGCTTTTATTAAAGCTACATTTTAACAAAAGTCTTTCCATCTTCGCTTCGCTCAAATTCTGAATCAAATTTACCGTTCAAATGAGGAATTATAGCTGGTTCAAAATTTGCTACAATATTAACATCAACCACTTTATAGTTGTCGTCGTCTTCGGTATATTCATCGGTTTCGGTGCCCGATAGGAAACGCCAACCGCTATCTTCATCTTCGCCACCACGTTCGCGATACATATAACCAATTGGTTCCGACTCATCAATAATTTTACACGAAATAATACAGAATCCAATAGGTTTAATCAGTTGCTTTACTGCATCGGGGTTCGAAAGTAATTCGGGAAATGTCATGATGTTTATTGTTTTATGTATTTGAAATACTTGAAATAAATGTTGCCAACAAAGCTAATCCTTTTTTGTGGGAATGTTCGTTGTTGATTGGAATTTTAAGATATGTTTGACCAGTTTTTGAATCAGTTTCGGTAAAATGATTCATCATAGCTTCACGCTTTTTATCGTTCGAAATGATGTTTGCAAAACGATCAAAAAAGGCAATTCCCGAATTAATAAAATCGTCAATTTCTTCATGAGGCATTTCATCAATATCAGTTTCAATTGCTGGTTGCTCATCATCTTCAAACAAATGTAATTGCATTGGTTCTGATGGTTGTTCCTTTATTGTGTTTTGTATTTCTTCTATTTCATCGTTCGAAACCGATTCGGAATGAGCAACTGAAGAAGTATCTATTATCTTCTCTATTTCGCCTATAAATGACTTAAAGCGACTTTCTCCCATAAACACACTATCGTCGCCATTGTCGAGAACTCCTTTTGCCAAAGAATCTTTAAATGCAATTACATCGAGCATACGTTGTTCGATGGTTCCCGCTGCAATAAGATTTACAACGGTGATATTATTTTTTTGACCAAGACGATGAATTCGTGAAATTCGTTGTTCCAAAACTGCAGGACTCCAAGGAATATCAAGATTTATAAGCAAAGATGCAACTTGCAAATTTAAACCTACACTTCCTGCATCGGTCGAAAGAAAAACTTTGCACGATTTGTCGTTGGTGAATGTTGAAAGTAATGCAGCTCTATCTTTGCTTGGTACATTTCCATGAAGATATTGATATTTTATATTTCGATTATCGAGTTCTTGAGCAACAAGTCGCGTCATTCGTTCCCATTGACTAAAAATAACAGCCTTTTCGGTTCCTTGCACTATGATTTCTTCAATCATGTTCATTGCTTCTTCCAGCTTTGTTTCGTGACGTGTTTTTTGATCAAGCAAATATGTGCTATCACAAACCATTCGCATCGAATTTAGCTGTGTTATGAGTCTATGGCGATCTATTTCGGTTAAAGCACCGCTTCGTTTCCATTTGTCGATGAGCTTTGCAACTTCACATTTCCCATCGTTATGTATTTGCATTTGTTTATTTGTAATGGGAATAAGCATGTTTTTAACCGTTCGCTCGGGCAATTGTTCTAAAACCTGCAAACGTGTTCGACGTAACATAACACCCGAAAGTGTTTTACTTATATCGTTTAATGCCTTAAAACCAATAATTTTACCTTTTTCATCTTTTATTTGATGACTTGAAATAAATGTATAAAACGGCCCAAGAATAAACGAATCGACAAATTGCATGATGCTATAAAGTTCCTCAAGCTTATTTTCGAGCGGAGTTCCAGTCAAAACCATTGCATAGGGCGACTGTAATAGTTTTACTTGTTTCGATATTTTCGACTTAAAATTCTTAATTCTCTGTGCCTCATCAAGAATAATAAAATCGGCTTCAAGATTATTAACTAAAGTCAAATCTGTTAGCAAGATATTGTATGAAACGATGATGTAAAAAGCTGTGTTTTGTGCAAATTGAGAAGCTCGTTTTGAAGCATTTCCTTCAACAACTAAAACCGATTCGCTAGTGCATTTTTCAATTTCAGATTGCCATTGATATTTTAATGATGTAGGACAAACAATTAACACTCTACTGATAGAACATTCTTGTTTTAAAAGTTGAGCTGTAGCAATTGCCTGAATGGTTTTACCTAAACCCATATCGTCGGCAAGTAAACATCGACCAGCCTGTGCAGCAAATGCTACACCTTGTTTTTGATAATCGTATAAAGAAACATTAACTAAAGAATCTAATATCGGACTTTGAGCAGTAATGCTTTGCTGGCGTTTTTCGCGACTTCGTACAGAAATGATATATTCCATTGCATCGGAATAACATCGGAACGAAGGTTGTATTTTAACCGCTTGTTCAAGGAATGATTCGAAATGTGCAAACGATTCTTCCTTAAGTGTTAAATTTTGATCAAAATAGTGTTTTGCTAATTCCGTTATTTCAGTTTCAAGTTCATAACCAATACGCAATTTCACTTCACGTTCATTTCCATACTTCAAATGTACTGATGAATAGTTTGGTTGAAAATGACATTCTAAGATATGTTTATGAGATTCGTTTTCGCAAATTTTCAATAAAACAGCTTCGATATGTTTGCATGTTCCCAAACCATTAGTTTTGAAATCCATACATTCACAAAAGTTCAGATCGTAATTTCCACTTCTGATAGCTACTTTATAACTACTATTATTTTCATTATTAGTTACCGTGAAATCGCTGAAAACAGGATGATTTCCTAAATTCTCGACCAAGAATGGATGTCGTTCAGCAAACTGACGACGAAGAGCAATTTGCCATTCTTCAACAGTAAGATTTTCAGGTTTCTGTTGATAAGGAACCGTTTTATATGATGTTTCAATTTTTTGTAAATCCATTTATAGATTTTTGTTTTTCAAAATTACGGAAATAAAGTCAATTATATTTGGGTACAAATTGTGATTAAATAGATATGTAACTGAAATATATCAAACAAAAAATACTCATCTCAATTAATTTGTTATTTTTGATTACTCAAATATATAGGAGATAAATGAATTGTTTAATAATTGAAGACGACGAATTAAATAGACGATTGATTGAAGAATATGTCAAAAAAACAAAAGGTCTGACATTCATCAATTCCTATTCATCGCCTCGAAAAGCCTTAAACGACAACACTACTTTTGAGAATATAGATGTGATTTTTTTAGATGTTGAAATGCCTGGAATGACGGGTTTCGATTTTATTAAAAGCATCGATAATCAACCTTTAGTGATTTTAATGTCGTCGAAAGCTAACTATGCCGTCGATGCTTTTTCATTTGAGATTAGCGATTTTTTACTGAAACCGATTAAATATTCTCGATTCTTACAAGCATTTAATAAAATCGAATCGATTAAAAAAGTAGCATTATCAACCTCAATTCATCAAATCGAAAACGATAGTTTCTTTTTAAAGAAAAATGGCTCTCATTTTAACGTGAAATATGACGATATTTTATACATTGAAGCAATGGAAAACTATGCTATATTTAACACAATATCTGAAAGTTATACGTCTCACAATCCATTAAAAACATTGGAGGAAAAATTACCAAAACACTTATTTAAACGAATTCACCGTTCCTACATTGTAAACGTTAAAAAGATTATAAAAATTGAAGATACGGAAATGATCGTAGGCAATAATGAAAAGCTTGTTGCAAAAATCCCAATTGGTAAAAACTTCAGATCACTTGTTTTTAGTTCTTTAGTAACACTTTAAGAAAAAAGTTCATAAATTCTAGCTTCAATTTTTTCCATCAACCACCGAGGTGTTGAAGTTGCACCACAAATCCCTACTCTATCATGTTCTTTAAACCACGATTTTTCAATTTCTTCGGGCGAAGAAATGAAATAAGTGCATTCGTGTTCTTGCTTACAAATAGAATATAAATAAGCTCCATTCGAACTTTTTATATCACTTGCAAATAATACAACATCAAATTTCTTAACATATTCACGTAGATGTGTATCGCGGTTTGCCACCTGACGACAAATAGTATCGTGCCAACGAAATGATTGATTTGCTTCTTCGAATTTTCGTGCTAATTCTTTTGCAATATTTTGATAATTAGAGATATTCTGTGTGGTTTGTGAGAATAAAACAGCAGGTTTTGTGAAATCAATTTTTATAAAATCGTCAACATAACTAATTACAATTGCCTCATTATCTGTTTGTCCTATTAATCCAACAACCTCTGCATGACCTTGTTTTCCGTAAATAATTACTTGTCCACCAATAGCTTTCATTTCTTCGTAGGCACGTTTAACACGTTGCTGCATTCGAAGTACAACGGGGCAGGTTGCATCAATTATCGTAATTCCATTTTCTTCTGCTTTTTTGTATGTCGATGGTGGTTCTCCATGTGCACGAAGTAGAACAACAGAGTTAAAAACTGAATCTAAGTCTATATTATTAATGGTTTTGAGTCCTTGTTGATGAAGTCGTTCTACCTCAACCGTATTATGAACAATATCGCCAAGACAATATAAATGTTCGGCGGTTTTCAATGCTTCTTCTGCTTTCGAAATGGCATTTACCACTCCATGACAAAACCCCGATTTTGAATCAATTTCTACGTACATCGTTATTTCAATTTTTCAATAACCCATTGTAATTGTTCCTCGCGAGTCAAATAGCTATTGTCAAGTAATAGAGCATCTTCGGCACGTCGTAGCGGACTTTCAGTACGATTTTCATCTTGGAAATCTCTATCGATTACATTATTTAATATTTCGTCGAAATTAACGGTTTCTCCTTTTGCTGTAAGTTCATCGAAACGACGCTGAGCACGAACTTTGGGATCGGCAGTCATAAATATTTTAAGATCGGCATTTGGAAATACAACGGTTCCTATGTCACGACCATCGAGAATAACACTTTTGCCTTTTGCAATTGTTCGTTGCATTGGAACCAAACATTCTCTTACGGCTTTTACCTTACTTACTGGACTCACCATTCCCGAGACTTCCATTCCTCTAATATCAGATTCTACAACCGTTCCTCCAAGCATTACTTCGGGCAATCCGGTCGATTCATTTAGTTTAAAATCAATATTTATTTGAGGTAATTTCGCAATCAATAAAGCTTCATCGAGTACTCCGTTTTTAATAATGCCATTTTGCAAACAATACAAAGTAACAGCACGATACATTGCACCAGTATCGATGTAAACGAATCCTAATTTTATTGCAATTGCTTTTGCTACAGTACTTTTACCACACGATGAATGTCCGTCTACAGCTATGATTGTTGATTTATTGCCCATTATTTTTTTATTTTTAGCAAAGATATGGAATCTTGGTTTATTGGACTTCTTACATTGAATAATCCTTACTCTTTTTATTGAGAAATTAAATCTTTAAAAACGATGCCTTAGCTTCCCCAATACATAATAGCAATTCCAGCCATTATCCCTAGTAACAATAAGGCTTTTGTCTTCACATTTTTTTCTTTAAACAAGAAAACGCCAGCAGTAAACGAAATGGCAACATTGGCACGTCGTACAATTGAAATTACCGATATTAAAGCACCAGGAATACTTAAGGCATAGAAATAGGCAAAATCGCCAATAGCAAGAAAAACAGCAATGAAAGGAATATTCCACTTCCAAATAAATGGCGTTGTTGTTTTTCGGCGAGGATACCAAAGAAAGAAAATAATAGGAGCCATTATCACAACTTGATACACCGAAAACCAAGCCTGAACCTCCATTTTATCGAAGCGTTTAATGAGATATTTATCGTACAATGCACTACAAGCTCCAAGCAAAGTACCTGCAATCATAAACCATATCCACTTATTGTTTCGAAACGAAAATCCATCTTTTTTACCAGCAAATGAAAAGAGATAGAAAAACAACAAAGAAATTATCAATCCTATCCATTGTAACATACTCAGTTTCTCACCAAAGAGAGTCAATGCTCCAATTAAAGTCCAAAGTGGTGCGGTTGAACGAATTGGCGAACCGATAGTTAATGGTAGATGTTTAAATGCGAAAAAGGTTAGAATCCACGAACTCACCACCAACATCGATTTCAAGAAAATAAATTTCTGAACCTCAAATCCAGAATATGGGACATTAACAATTGTTCCTTCCATTACATGTGGAAAGAAATATGATATTACAATAAATGGTAAAAATATCAATGCCCCAGTAATATTTGAAATAAATAGAACTGGCAAAACAGCATTATTTTCGAGCGATTTTTTTCTAAAAATATCGTAAATGCCAAGGCAAATAGACGAACAAACAGCTAAGAGAATCCACATTGTAATTATGAATTTTGAGTTATGAATTATGAATTAAATAAAAAATCAATTTTTTCTTATTAATCCACCTCCAACAACATCATTTCCTTCATAGAAAACAGCAGATTGTCCTGGTGTAACTGCTGCAACTGGTTCATTAAAGGCAATGGTTAAAACAGCATTTTCAAAAGCCGTTACAACACATAATGATGGCGGAGTATTATATCTAATTTTCACCAACAGTTCTTTGCCTAATGGAACGGTTTCGTATTTCTGTCCAATCCACGAATCAACATGCATGTGTGTGATTAGCAAATCGTCCTTTTCTCCAAGAGTAACAGTATTGGTCAATTTGTCAATATCAATAACATAAGCAGGCTTTCCCAATGCTATTTGCAGCCCTTTTCGCTGACCAATAGTATAAAATGGATACCCATTATGTTTACCCAATATTTTACCATCTTTATTAATGAACGAACCTCCAGCAACTTTTTGTTCAAGCTCAGGAACTCGTTTTTTTAAGAAATTACGATAATCGTTATCGGGAATAAAACAGACTTCTTGACTTTCCTTTTTCTTTGCCAAACGCTCAAAACCTTTGTCTTCGGCATATTGCTTAATATCTGCTTTACGCATTTCACCAAGCGGGAAAAGCGTTCTTTTTAGTTGGTTTTGCGTTAACTTCCAAAGCACATAGGTTTGATCTTTAGTGTCATCATCGGCTTTCGACACAAACCAGCGACCGTTTTCTTCTTTTATCTTGGCATAATGACCTGTTGCAATATAATAGCAATTTTCGACATCTGCTTTTTCCAAAACTTTGTCCCATTTAATTGCAGGATTGCAAAAGACACAAGGATTTGGCGTACGACCATCCAAATATTCATCAATAAAATTTTGAACAACCGACGACTTAAAATCATCGCGGATATCAACAATATGATGCAAAATTCCAATTTTATTGCAAAATGCACGAGCTTCCATAATGGCATCCATGCTACAACAGCCAGTTTCCTTTTCCTCGCAACCTTCCGAAAGATAATCCCACAAACGAAGTGTAACTCCTGTAAGCGGATAACCTTGTTCTTGCAAAAAAAGTGCAGTCACCGAACTATCGATACCGCCACTCATGGCAACGGCAACTCTTTGTTTTTCCATTTTTTTGTTCATTAAAAATGATGTGCAAAGGTAAGGACTATTTGTATTGCTATTTTGTATATTTTTGATTTACTAATATTTTACACATTCAGATATGTATTCTTTTATCTCCAAATCAGCCATCATTCTTGTTTTTAGTTTGTTGATCAATAATGCATTTTCGCAAGTAACAACAGGAGGTAATGCAAGCGTAACTTTTACCAATGGAACATACATCGATATTTCTCCAATTTTAGGTTATAAAATGAATAAGTTGAATATTGGTGTATCTCCTTTTTACGCTTACAAACAAGTTGGAAATGCACAAAATAAAAATTACACCTATGGTGGAAGAGTTTTTGGACAATACGTAATTTATCAAGGAGCATATTTAAATGCTGAAATGGAAGCAACGAATACAATGATTAATAATGCACGAAAATGGATTTTAGGAATTCCTCTTGGAGCTGGTTTTGAGTACGAAATTGCAAAAAATACCAAAGCTCAATGCACCATTTTATATGATGTTTTACTCGACAAAAACTCATTAAAAGATAATCCTGAAATTCGTGGTGGTGTTATCTATAGTTTTTAAAGCTTAAAAAATAATCTTCCACCTTTCACACAAACCATCTAGCTTAATCCCAGCATTTGCAGGACTTGTACTTGGCAAAGAAACATAACGTATTCCTTGCATTGTTTTGAAATATTTGTGAAACAATTCCTCGCTTTTCTTGCCATTGAAAGCTATGGTTTTTAGCTTTTGATGGTGCAAAATAAACGTTTCAATATCATTTGGCGACTCTTCTTCAATAGCCGAATCGAGACTTCCAATCCGTTTTGCATGATGAACCACATCCCAAAGTCCTATGTTATTTGATTGTAATAAATTGATTTTTTGATTATACTCGTTTGGTAATTCACTATTAAGAATAGAAGCGATTACTCGCCAAAATCGATTTTGTGGATGAGCATAATACTCTTGCTCCTGCAACGATTTTTCGCTTGGCATTGACCCAAGTATAAGTATTTCTATTTCAGGATTTGAAATAGGTAAAAACGATGTTTTTATAGGAGAATGATTGTTCAGAAGACCGTTTTTTATTGAAAAATAATTCGTTGACAAACTAGATTATTTCGACTACAAATACTTCGACAGGCTCAACATGACGAGGACTCTCCAACGGTCACCCTGAGCTTGTCGAGGGGTTTTAAAAATTATTTCTTACTGAAACAAACCTTCCACACTTAAGTAACGTTCGCCCGAATCGGGGAAAATAACAACAATGCGTTTGCCTTTGTTTTCTTTGCGTCCTGCTACTTGAATGGCAGCCCACATAGCAGCTCCCGATGATATTCCTACAAATAATCCTTCGAGTTTTGCAAGTTTGCGTGTCATATCGTATGCTCCTTCGTTTGGCACTTTTAATACTTCATCGACAACCGAACTTTTGTATATTGATGGTATAAACCCAGCTCCAAGTCCTTGAATACGATGCAAACAAGCTGCATCACCCGATATAACTGCAGATGTTTCTGGTTCAATGGCTATGATTTGAATTTTTGGATTATGTTTTTTTAAACCTTCACCTAAACCGGTAATTGTTCCACCCGACCCTACACCTGCAATAACAATATCAACAGCACCTTCGGTATCGTTCCAAATTTCTTCGGCAGTTGTTGATACATGTGCTAATGCATTTGCAGGATTATCGAATTGTTGAAGCATTATTGCATTTGAATTCTCGCTTACAATTTCTTCTGCTTTTTGACGTGCTCCACTCATTCCTAACACAGCAGGAGTAAGCACCAATTGTGCACCTAACGATCGTAATAAACTTTTACGTTCGTTACTCATCGACTCTGGCATTGTTAGCACTACTTTATATCCTTTATATGCACCAATATAAGCCATCCCCACTCCCATGTTTCCACTGGTTGGTTCAACTAAAATTGAATCGGCATGTAATAATCCTTTCTTTTCGGCATCTTCAATCATTGCTAATGCAGCACGATCTTTAACACTCGAAAGTGGATTGA